>FLNV01000740.1_pt1 | contig 43350 bp, 36 predicted proteins | sample 1140351 | NCBI WGS metagenome assembly FLNV01 (sample SAMEA3878207, study PRJEB12797) | bioreactor metagenome | biome: Moose rumen | place: Sweden | collected 2011-10
ACCCTCTGCTTGAAGCTGATACGGCTGAGCAGGCGGGCCTGGGCGCGCTTGGCGGCGTGATACTCGAAATTCTCGCTGAGGTCGCCCTTGTCACGGGCTTCCGAGATAGCCTCCTTAACTTTAGGCAGTTCGCTTTCCAGCTCCTTCAGCTCGGCTACGAGTTTGTCGTAGCCCTCTTGTGACATATATTCCATGGCGATTGTGTGTGTTGTGCCAAGACGGACTGCCGTGGGCGCTACTCGAAGTGCAGTGTCAGCACTATCATCTTTGTGCGGGCCGACATCACTGACTGCGTGTAGCTGAGACGCGTGGCGTCGGTCAGCTCGCTGCCGTGGTCGTGGTCGATGGCGTCGGTCAGGCCGTAGCAGAACTTCAGCTCTGGTATCAGTTTGAAGAAAGGCAGGTAGAAGTCGCAGCCCACGCCCACCTCTACCATTGTCTCGAAGCGCTTCAGCTGGATATAGTCCTGCGACTTGCCCGTCAGGTTGAGCATGGGGTTAATGCCGGCCATGACGTATGGACGGTGATTGTTGAACCGCTCGGCCGACAGCTTCAGGTCTATGGGTATGGAGATGTATGTGTTCTTCATGTCCTGCGTGGTCTCGAGCGGCGTGCCCGACTCAGACAGGTTGTCGAAGTCGCGGAACACCAGGTGCTTCGCCCCGAAGTGCATGGCTGGCGAGACGCGCAGGTTGAGGTGGCTGCCAAGGCGCATGTCGGCCAGCACACCCACGGTGAAGCCCGGGTTCCAGTTGTCCTGGTCAACCACCACGGTGCGCACGGCGTCGCCGTCGGGCTGCGTTATCAGCTGCGGCCCAGCGTTGCGCATCTCAATGTCCTGCATGTGCACACCCACCAGCACGCCAAAGTGCAGGGGACGCAGGTCGATATAGGGCTTGTGCTGTGCCCTTCGCTCCTGTGCCTCGACAGTCGCGCACACCGTCAGCGACAGTAGCGCGAGCAGCGGGAAGAGGTATTGTCTGTTCATACTCAGACCGTCTGTGTCTTTTTCGCGCTCAGCCCTTGGCATTCACGCAATATATATAACGCCAGAAGGGCGCGCTTATTGCCCTGCATTTATTTCGACAGGATATAAATTGCAAAAATAATCTACTTAAAATTAGGTATAATCTGGAAAAAATCCGTACCTTTGCCTCGCAATTAATAAGTAACCATTAATAACACTTAAATTCTTTACAACTATGGCATACGTAATTGGTGATGACTGCATTGCTTGCGGAACATGTGCAGGCGAGTGTCCGGTAGAGGCAATCTCTGAGGGCGAGAAGTATTCTATTGACCCCGACAAGTGCACCGAGTGTGGCACATGCGCAAGTGTCTGCCCGTCAGAGGCTATCAGCCTGGGTTGACAAGTCAAACAGACGCGAGTCTTTCCTTTAAGACTTCATAACCACAAACAACGAACTCCGCACTGCCTTGGCAGCGCGGAGTTTTCTTGTCTTCAGGCTTTGGCTATCCAGCGTAGCGCTGTGCCACCACGTCCCAGTTCACTATCTGCCACAGGGCGGCGAGGTAGTCGGGACGGCGGTTGCGGTAGTCAACATAGTAGGCATGCTCCCACACGTCGAAGGTCAGCAGGGGCTTCAGGCCACGCACCACGGGGTTCTGCGCGTTCTGCTCCTGTGAGATGACCAGCTGGCCGTTGGGGTCGGCCGAGAGCCACACCCATCCCGAGCCGAAGAGCGTGGCACCCTTCTGTGCAAACTCTTTCTGGAATGCCTCGAACGAGCCATACTGCTTGTCGATGGCAGCGGCGAGCGTGCCGGTGGGCCTGTTGTCGGCGCGCGGAGTACGCAGGGCCTCGAAGTAGAGATTGTGGTTCAGGGTCTGGCCTGCGTTGTTGAAGATGCCGCCGTCGGCCTGCCGCACTATATCCTCCAGCGGAAGGTTCTCGAAGCGTGTGCCGGGCAGGGCTGCGTTGAGGTTGTTTACGTATGTCTGCAGGTGCTTGCCGTGGTGCAGGGCAATGGTTTCGCGGCTGATGACGGGTTCAAGAGCCTCGGGTGCAAATGGCAATGCCATCAAAGAGAATGTACTCATAACGGATTGGTGGTTTAAGGTTAATATCTAAATTCTCAGCTTTGTGTGCGCAAAGATAGACAAAAGAAATGAAACGGACGCAGGTTTTGGCAAAAAAATGCGCATGGCCTCTGCTATGCCATAAGATTGCTGATAACCATGTCGCTGACAAACAGACCAGAGCGGGTCAGGCAGAGGCTGTCGCCATTATGTTGCAGCAGCTGCTGGCCGACGAAGGGCGCCGCCTGGCGCAGGCAGTAGCTGCGCTGTGCATCGGTAAGCAGGCTGAGAGGCAGGCCCTCGCGCGTGCGCAGACGCAGCATGACGGCCTCGTTATAGCGTGTGGTGCTGTCTATGGTCTCGCCCTCCTGTGGGCGCCGGCCGTCGGCTATGGCCTTTATGTATGCACCCACGTCGGCCACGTTCCACCGGCGCTCGCTGCCACTGTACTCGTGGGCACCGGCCCCGAGGCCTATGTATGGCACGTCGTGCCAGTAGCTGCTGTTGTGGCGTGAGCGGAAAGGTGATGTCTGGCCGCTGCCGTCATGACGCGCAAAATTGCTTATCTCATAGTGTTCGTATCCTGCACTGGCCATGCGGTCGGTCAGGTGATAGTACATGCTGCGCTCAACCTCCTCGTCAGCCTTTGTCAGCCGGCCCTCTTGCAGCTGTCGCCACATGGTGGTGCCCTCTTCGTAACTGAGGCAGTAGGCCGACAGATGTTCTGGCTGCAAGGCAAGGGCAGCCGTAATGTCTTGGTCCCACTGCTCCAGTGTCTCGCCGGGGAAGCCATACATCAGGTCTATGCTTATATTGGTCACGCCAGCCGAGCGCAGCCTCTCTACTGCCTGTCCCACCTGGGCGGCCGTGTGGCGACGCCCAATCTGACAGAGTCGCTGGTCGCTGAAGGTCTGCGCCCCCATGCTGACACGCAGGGGGCGGCCGTCAATGCCCCGCCCAAGGAAGGCGGCCAGTGCGGGGCTGCTGGTCACGTCGTCGGGGTTGCACTCTACTGTCAGCTCTGCCCTTGGCTCCACATTATATAATATATGTGCCTCGCTCAGTATGCGGGTCAGGGCAGCCACAGGCAACTGCGAGGGCGTGCCGCCGCCCATGTATATGGTGCCTATGCTGTCGTGGGGCGGCAGTGGAGCCAGCCTCATCTCGCGGCACAGGGCATCGGCGTATGCGCCTCGCAACGACAGTTGCGTGGTGGAAAAAAAGCCGCAGTAGGAACAGCGGCTTTTGCAGAATGGTATATGGATGTATAAACCCCTCAACTCCTCAACTCCCCAAAAGTCATTCCATCAGGGCAAGCTCGAGCTTGTTCTCGCGGGCCATGCGCCGCATGTTCAGCAGTGCGTAGTGCATGCGGCCCAGTGCCGTGTTGATGCTCACGCCAGTCATCTCGGCTATCTCCTTGAACGGTATCTGCTGGTAGAAGCGCATATACACCACCTCGCGCTGTGCGGCTGGCAGCAGGTGAACCATGTGCTTCACGTCGCGCAGCACCTGCTCGTTGATCAGCTCGGTCTCTCGATAGGTGTCCATGACTGACGCACAGCGCAGGTTGGACAGGTCGTTGTCTGCGGTGGGCTCAACCAGACGCTCGCCCTGCTGGTCGCGATACCAGTCCATGATAACGTTGTGGGCAATGCGCGTCAGCCAGAATATGAACTTGCCACTGTCAACATACTTGCCTTGCTGCATCTTTACAATAGCCTTGACGAAAGTCTCCTGGAAGATGTCGTCGGCAACATCGTGGTCGCGAACCACGAACATAATGTAGGTGAAAAGTTTCTGTTGCGTGCGTTGCAGCAACACATCAAAAGCCTTATTGTCACCATCGGCATAGAGCAGAGCCAACTCCTCGTCAGTCCGGTCTGTGTAGTTACTCATTTTTGTTCTTTTTTTTGATTTAGAGTAAAAATCTACGTCGATAGGCAATAAATGGTTTTGTTGTACGTTAATTATTTTTTTCGGGTGCAAAGGTAAGTGATTTTGAACATACGGCCAAATTTTCCGCCACTTTTTTGGCAGAAAGTGGACAATTATGTACTTTTGCGCCTTGAAACAAATGCTTACACAAATAATTTCAGATAATGAACAGAAAAATTTTCGTTGTTTTCGCTTGTCTGCTCTTCTGTGGCATCGCAGCCGTTGCGCAGAAGGTACAACAGAGCGAACTGCACCAGCGCGCCGCGGCTGCCGACGAGCAGGGTACGGTGCCCACAGCCCGTTTCTACTATATCCGTGCCTTTGAGGACTATGTAGGCAAAGGCCAGATGAAGCCGGCCGTGGAGTGTGCCGTCAAGGCCACGGGACTCTACCACAAGGAGAACTACTGGAAGGAGGCGTTCGACCTGCTGCGCAGAGCCGACCAGGCCATACAGGCGGCTAGCGTGGATGCCGCCACAGGCTCAGCCCTGCATTACCAGGTGACCAAGGAGCGCCTGCAGATGTATGTCAAGATGAAGAAGAGCCAAGGTGCCATGGAGCAGCTGGGCATCATGGAGCAGCAGGCTGCCGCGTCGGCCAACGACGATGTAAAGAACGACCTGCTCTACCAGAAGGCAATCTGCTACTACACCTTTGGTCTGAGTGCTAAGGGCGACGCCGTGTTCAAGGAGATGGCCAGTCGCCTGACGGCGTCGAAGGAGTATGACAAGGTGGACCAGGCCTACCAGACACTGATAGCCAACGGTCGCCGCAGCGGCAGTGCGAGTCTGGTGGCGCAGTCGTATCGCAGCTACATAGCATGGAAGGACTCTGTCAGCGCCATGAAGACAGCTGCAGAGATAGCTGCGCTGAAAAAGCAGATAGCCGACGATGAGGCCACAATAGCCGACCAGCAAGGGTCGCTCTCGTCACGCATGGCCGTCATAGCCGGACTGGGCGTGCTGGCAGCAGCGCTGGTGGTGGTGCTGGTGGTGGGCGGAATAGTGCTGATGAGGTATATCTTCCTGACACGCAAGCAGAAGAAGACCATAGCCCTGCTGAACGACAACAATGCCCTGAAGGCACATTTCATAAGCAACATATCGACACAGCTCACGCCAACGCTCAAGAAGCTGGACAGCCGGCAGCCAGAGGTGAAGGCGCTGTTGCTCTTCGCTGAACACGTGCAGACGCTGTCGGGACTGGAGCAGTCAATGGGCGAGGCCGTGGAGCTGCAGGACACGCAGATACCACAGTTCTGCGAGGGGCTGATGGAGAGCATTCGCGACAAGGTGAAGTCTGGTGTCACGACTGGTTTCGATGCCCAGAAACTGAGCGTCAAGATAAACCGCGACTATGTGTCGCACATACTGCTCCACCTGCTGCAGAATGCAGCCGAGCATGCACCTGAGGGTGGCAAGGTAGGGCTCGACTTCAAGAAGCGCAGTGCCCACACCTTCCAGTTTATCGTTACCAACAGCGGTGAGCCTATACCCGCCGAGAAGCACGACGACGTGTTCAAGCCTTTCCTCGAACCACACGACCTGACACGTGGCGACGGACTGGGACTGCCCATCTGCAAGCAGATGGCCCTGAAGATGAACGGCGACCTGTACATAGACCCTGCATACACCAAGGGCACGCGTTTCGTACTTGAACTCCATGCCTAATCTCCCCAACTCCTCAACTCCCCAACTCCTCAACTTCTCAACTCCCCAACTAATGATAAAACTATTTGTTCCCGGCCGCCTATGCCTTTTTGGCGAACACACCGACTGGGCTGGACACTACCGCACCATGAATGGTGCCATTGAGCCGGGTATGGCCATTGTGACCGGCATAGAGCAGGGCATATACGCCACAGCCGAGCGTAGCAGCATATTCGAGGTGAACAGCACTGCACCCGAACTGAAAGAGCTGTGGAGCGACTTTGCCTGCCGCATGGACGAGCATGAACTGAAGGACGTGGCGCGCAGCGACAATTTCTTCAGCTATTGTGCAGGCGTGGCCAGCTACATGCGTGAGTGGTACCGCGTGGGTGGCGTGCGCATCAACATCACACAGATGACGCTACCCATCAAGAGCGGTCTTAGCTCTTCGGCTGCCATCTGCGTGCTGGTGGCCCGAGCTTTCAACATACTCTACGGACTGAACCTGAACACCATGGGCGAGATGAACATCGCCTATCTTGGCGAACAGCGTACCAAGAGCCGCTGCGGCCGTCTGGACCAGGCCTGCGCCTTTGGCGTCAAGCCGTCGCTGATGACCTTCGACGGCGACGAGATAGGTGTGCGCTCGCTCAACGTGAAGCGCCCGCTCCACTGGGTCTTTGCTGACCTGTGCGCCTCAAAGGACACCATACGCATACTGGCCGACCTGAACAAGGCATACCCCTTTGCCTCCACCCCGCAGGAAGAGCAGCTGCACCATGCCCTCGGCGAGGGCAACCGCCTGATGGTGGAACGTGCCGTCAGGTATATGGCTAACGGCGACGTGGAGAAGCTGGGAGCCTTGATGACCGAGGCCGAGCGTGTCTTCGACGAGCAGGTGGCCCCGCTGTCGCCGGCGCTCTGGGCACCACGTCTGCATGAGGTGCTCAGCGACCCGAAGGTGCAGCCTCTGGTCTATGGCGGCAAGGGCGTGGGCAGCCACGGCGACGGGTCGGTACAGTTCTTGGCACGCAGTCAGGAAGCGCAACAGCAACTGTACAACTATCTGAACGAATGCGGACTGCGCGCCTACACACTGACTCTGCAGCCCGTACATGCCGTGCGACGTGCCATCATTCCTGTGGCTGGTTTCGGCACAAGGCTATGGCCTGCCACGCGCACGCTGAGGAAAGACTTCTTCCCCATACCGTGTCCAGACGGCATGGTCAGACCCGTGATACTTATCTTGCTGGAGGAGCTTGTCAAGAGCGGTATAGAGGAAATATGCCTCGTGCTGGGCAGCGAGGAGGAACGGCAGCAGTATGCCGACTTCTTTGAACGCGAACTGTCGCCCGAGCATGTGGCAAAGCTGAGCCACGAGGCACTCAGGCTGGACAAGGAGATACGCCACATAGGCAAGCGGCTGAGCTATGTCTATCAGAAGGAGAAGCGGGGCTTCGGCCATGCCGTCTATCAGGCTTACGACTTCACCCATGGCGAGCCGGTGCTGCTCATGCTGGGCGATACGCTCTACCGCTCCGAGTGTGGCAAGCCTTGCGCCCTGCAACTGATAGAGGAGTTTGAACGCTTCAACAAGATGATTGTCGGGCTGGTGCCCGTGCCCCTGTCTCAGGTGGACCACTTCGGCATGGTCAGCGGCATCTGGGAGGACAAGCAGTGCAACACGATGACCGTGCAGCGCCTCTGCGAGAAGCCCACCACGGCATACGCCGATGAGTACCTCGGTGTGAAGAACAACGATGGCGAACGCGAGTTCCTGTCGGTGTCTGGCCAGTATATCTTGACGCATGAGGTCTTCGCCCAGTTGGAGGAAAACATCCGCCAGGCCGATGCCGATGGCAGTGGTCGCGAGATAGAGCTGACATCGGCCCTCGAACAGGTCAGGCAGCGTTCGGGCATGATGGCCACGCGCCTCCACGGCCGCCGCTTCGACATGGGCAACCATGCCGCCCTGATCCAGACCGTGGCAGAGTTTGCCAAGGTCTGACGGCCCTATACAAGTGCGCCGCCGGGACACACGATGGTGTCTCGGCGGCGTGTCTGTATGCGTTGCCGTGCGGCTTACTCCTGCTGCAGGTCGATCACAGCGTAGCCCTTCTTGCCGGTTGGGAACACGCCGCGTATTACGAGTACGGGCTCCTTGCTGGTCGATGCACTCTTCACTGCACTCTGCAGGTCCTCCACGGTGCGCATGGGCTGGTCGTTCACGCTGCGGATAATGAAGCCCTTGGTCACGCCGGCTTCCTTCATCTTGCCGCCCTTGACCTTTATGACCTCCAGACCGTAGCTTATGCCGAGCTGCTCCTGCTGCTGCTTGCTGATGGGGCGGAAATCGGCGCCCAGCACGTCCAGGTCGGCATTCTTCACCACCTTGGTGTTGCCCTGCTCGTTCTTCAGGGTGACGCTCTTCTCCTGCTTCTTTTTCTTGTGCAGATAGCTTACGCGCACCTTGTCGCCCGGACGCTTCTGTGCTATGGCCTCCTGTAGCTCTGCCATCTTTGTCACAGGCTTGCCGTCAATGGCGGTGATGACGTCGCCCTTCTCTATGCCTGCCTCCTCGGCTGCGCCACCTTCCACCACATCGGCCACATAGACACCTTCCATGGTGCCAAGGTCAACCTCTTCTCCCTTGTCCTTCTGGGCATCCACATAGTTCTTCACATCGGTGCCCTGCACGCCTATCATGGCGCGCTGAACGGTGCCATACTCCTTGATGTCGGCCACCACCTTGTTCATTATGGCTGTCGGTATGGCGAAGCCGTAGCCGCTGTATGAGCCCGTCTGCGAGTAGAGCATGGCGTTTATGCCAACCAGCTCGCCGCGTGTGTTGACCAGTGCACCACCCGAGTTGCCTGCGTTGATGGCTGCGTCGGTCTGTATGAAGCTCTCCACGCCGTTGGCACCCAGCGAGCGGGCCTTGGCCGAGATGATTCCGGCCGTGACGGTGTTGTTCAGGCCCAGCGGGTTGCCTACGGCCAGCACCCATTCGCCCACGCGCACCTGCTCGCTGTTGGCAATGACGATGGCGGGCAGGTTCTTGCCGTCAATCTTTATCAGTGCAAGGTCGGTGGTCTTGTCGGCGCCAATGATACGTGCCGAGTACTCCTGGTTGTCGTTCAGGGTCACGGTCAGCTCGTCTGCACCATCTACCACGTGGTTGTTGGTCACGATGTAGCCATCGCTTGAGATGATGACGCCCGAGCCGGTGGCAGTCTTCTTCGGGGTCTGCACCTGCCGCTGCTGCTTGCCTCCGCGTCCGAAGAAGCCGCCGAAGGGGTCGAAGAAATCGAACGGCGACGATTCCACTTCCACGGTCTGCACTTTTGAGTTCTGCACATATTTAATGTGTACCACAGAGGGCAGTGCCTTCTCGGCGGCGTATGTCAGGTCAACGGGCTGACCGGCAGGGGCCGATACCATCACGGGTGCAGCTGTAGGTTCTGTAGGAGCGGTGGGTGCAGCGCAGGTCTTGTTGAACGCAGCCACGCTGAAGACGAGGGCCACGGTGGCCAGCGTCGGTGTCAGATAACTTGTAATCTTCTTCATAGTCGTTTGCATGTTTGTTTTTTAACTATTTAATTTCTGTTTCTTGGTAAATTTGTTTTTTGTCTCAAATCGAATGCAAAAGTAGGCGCAATAAATGTTAATGCGACATTTTGTCACTTTCTTTTCTATCTATTTAACGCTTACCGCCGCACGCTTAAATGTTGTTTGCAAAACAGGTGCCGCAATTCAGTTTTGTTAAAAGTCAAGGCAGGCACTTTGTATAGCAGCATCTCCCATTTTATATTTTTTTGTAAAGAAAGATAAAACTTTTCAAAGAAAACATGTAACTTTGCAGCAAAGTTTTCACACACGTATGGCAGAGAATCTAAAACAACGATATACATTTTCCGGCCACGAATCATTCCCTTGCAAGTCGCTGTGGCTGAAAAAGGGATATGACTTTGTGGTTGCAGGAAAGGACTTCAACAGCCCCGATGCCGTTATCGACTTAGGTGTCGGCAAGAATATGGTGGCCTCTATCCGCTATTGGCTGCGAGTGTTTGGCATCTGTGACAATGAGGGCGTTACGCCTTTAGGGCGATACCTGTTTGATGAACAGGAGGGCAAGGACAAGTACCTTGAGAACCTGGCCACGCTTTGGCTCCTTCATTTCACGATTGTCTTCAATGGTGAGGCTACGCTTTACAATTGGTTCTTTACGGATTTCCAGAAAGGCAGGAAACCATTTACTCGTGAGCATCTTATTACATACGTCAAGCGCAGGATGATAGGGGATGGAAAAGAAAAACAGTTCAATCTTAATACTGTTAAGCGCGACGTTGGCGTGCTGATGCAAAACTATTGCATGCCTCGTAAGATTCAGTCGCACGAAGACTTTTCTGCCTTGTTGTTAGACCTGCATCTTCTTCTCTATAGGGAAGACGCCAAAGAATATGTGTTTAACAACGAAGGAAAAGCAACGGTAGTCCCTGAGATATTCTTCTATGGGCTAATGACCATCAAGGGGGCAGATAACTCCATACCTTTTGATACACTTCAAGAGTTAGGACTCATTTTTTGCATGACAGACCTTGAGATGATAGACATGTTGAGACTTCTGTCTGAGCGATACCCTGATGTGATTCACTATAGCGATGTGGCTGGTATACGTCAGGTGCTCATAACAAAGCAAGTTGAACCCCGTAGCATTTTAGACTATCATTATGGAGCAGTTTAGTTTGTCGGCTAATATAGAGAATGGCTTCCCTGATGGGATGCAGTACATTGTGACGCCCAATGCCCGCAAGGCTATAGGCACGATTGTTGATGATTATCGTGCGGGCATACATTCATTTACTATTATTGGCTCATACGGAACGGGAAAATCAAGTTTTCTTCTGGCATTGGAGGAGGACTTGCGGGCAACGACACGACTCAAGCATTTGTTCAATCCGAAGTCTATCTCCGATGCAGAAGAGTATGAACTGCTGAATATTGTCGGAGACTATGCAGACCTCTCGAAACTTCTGCGGCAGGCATTGAGAGTAGAAGGTGGTGCTGAGAACGTGATAGACGAACTAAAATCCTACTATCAATATCTGCATGCACATGGAAAATTCCTGGTGATTGTTGTCGACGAGTTCGGCAAAGTCTTGGAGCATGCCGCCAAGAATAATCCCGAGCAGGAACTTTACTTCATGCAGAAATTGGCTGAGTTCGTGAATGTCCCTTCCCGTCAGATTCTGCTACTTACGACACTTCACCAGAATTTCAGTTCATACGCTAAAGGTCTTTCAGAAGCGCAGCGCAACGAATGGATGAAGGTAAAAGGCCGTTTCAAGGAAATCACTTTTGTGGAGCCTATTGAGCAGATACTTTATCTGGCTTCGTCTCAGCATAGGTCGCATGTAGAGCAAAAGAATATCAAAGACCTCTTTCTGCTTGCACATGACACTAAATTCGTTTCTTCCGCTTTCGCTTATGACACGGCTAAGAATCTGTCGCCCCTTGACCCCTTCTCTGCTTTTGCCATTACCTCGGCCATTCAGCGATATGGTCAGAATGAACGTTCTCTCTTTACGTTTCTTGCGGCCAAAGGGAAAAACTCGCTTAGTGAGTTCACTCCCTGTGCAAATCTGACTTACAATCTTGAGCACGTCTATGATTATATCATCTACAATTTCTATTCCTATCTGAAGGATGCCAATGCTGACTCAATGGCATGGAGTTCCATACAGTTGTCGATAGAAAGAGCAGAGGGACAGAATTGGGACTCCGAACAATCGTTGATGAACGCAATAAAACTCATCAAGGCCATCGGACTGCTTAATTTGTTCTCCATTGCCACTTTTCAACTGACGGCAGAGCAGATGTCACTCTATGCAAGACTTGCCATGGACATCTCTGACGCTTCCGTCATTTTGCATAAGTTGGAGCAGTTCAAGATCATCAGATTTGCCGCTTATAAGCAGCGGCTACTGCTGTTTGAGGGAACTGATGTAGATTTGGAATTAGAGATTAGGCAAGCCGCAAATATTGTTCCAAGGCCAGCCTCGTATATCGTAGATTTAGAAAAATATTTCGTCAACCGCATATCGCCCGTCAAGGCTCATTTCTATCAGCGTGGCACGCCTCGTTATTTTGAGTATATGATTCGTGAAGAGCCAGTAGACATCGTCCCAACCGGCGACACCGACGGGGTGATAGAACTGATATTTTCTGACAAGGATACGCTTACGGACGTAAGGGACTTTAGTGCTAACAACGACCATGCGCTCATCTTTGCCTACATCAATAACGCCGACGACATTATCCGGCACCTTCATCGTATCAAAGTTTATGAGTACATTGCAGAGAAGGTGCTGATTGACAAGAGCGACCGTGTGGCCAACCAGGAGATAGCCCGCCTGAAGACATACGAAGAAACGCTTCTTGTAAAGGCAATCAGCAGTAATCTTTTTGAATACACAGAAAATGTAAAATGGTTCTTCAAAGGTGAAGAGAAGAAGATACATTCGCTTCTTGATTTCAACAAACTGTTGTCCGAAGTCTGTGACGATGTCTATTCGTTGACACCTGTGATGAACAATGAGTTGTTTAATCGTCACAAACTCCCTGGTACGATTTCTGCCGCTCGTGTGAAATACCTCACCGCACTTTTGAATCATTACAATGAGCCGGAACTTGGCTTCGAGTCTGACAAGTTCCCGCCAGAGAAAACGATCTACTATTCTTTGCTGAAGAATACGGGATTGCATCGCAACGGAGCGCTTTCCGACGAGCCGAGCAACCCTGAGTTCATGTCTGTATGGAAGGCTTGTGAAGACTTCCTGCACAGCACGGTCAGCAAACCCCGCAAGGTTTCTGCATTGATAAAGTTGCTTTCTGCGCAGCCTTATAAATTGAAGCAGGGATTCCTCGATTTCTGGGTTCCCACTTATCTTTTTATCCGTCGTCAGGACTTTGCCCTCTATAGCTCTTCGAAAGGTGCTTTCATGCCCGAAGTAAACATGGAGTTCTTCGACCTGCTACCAAAGCATCCTGCCGATTTCGAGTTGAAAGCATACGCTGTGGATGGTGTGAAACTGAGTTTCTTCAACCAGTACCGTCAATTCGTGCGATTAGGCGAAGAGCAAAGCATTACTACGGAAAAGTTCATCGAGACCATCAAGCCGTTCTTCTTTTTCTATCGTCAACTGAATGACTATGCCAAGCACACGCAGAAGTTCGACCACTCATCAACACTCCGTTTCCGTGATGTCTTGGCTACGGCAAAAGACCCCGAGAAAGCCTTCTTTGAAGACCTTCCTGAAGCATTGGGTTATAACAGGGAATCTTTAGAGCAAGAAAAGTTTGTCAACGAATATGGTAACATCATTCAGCGTGCTATCCGTGAACTGCGCTCTTGCTATACGAAGTTGATAGACCGCATAGAAGAACGTTTGGTGGAAGGCCTTAAACTGGATTCTGCAGAGTATGGGGAATACATTCATGAAGTCAGAAGCAGGCTGAGCAATACCAAAGTTTATCTGATGACAGACAAGCAGCGCGAGTTTTATACTCGTGTCATCACAGAATATGACAATCGGACGGAGTGGTATCAGTCCATCTGTTACACTGTCTTGGACCAGCGGCTCTACACGCTGCGTGATGAACAGGAAGACAAGTTGCTCGACGACCTCATCTATATGTTCCGCTCCTGCGAGAAGTATGCTGATATTTCCAGAAAGACAGACGATTCCGACAAGAGCGATGCCTACTCTTTCGACATGGTGACAAATCGCGGCACGGATATACGCACCCAGACCTATATTCTGCCCGAAAAGGACAAGAAACGGGCAAGTAAGTTAGAGAAACAAATCAATGCCCTTCTTTCCGGCGATGAAAATATAGACGTTTGCACACTTTTGGCTGTGCTTAATAAGAAAATGAGCAAATGAAAGAAGAACTGACGAAACGATTTCTTGATGCCCTCAAAGAATATTATTCGTTGGGGATTGCAGAGCAGATAGATTACCAGAAGTTCTATCTGTACTCCATCATTACCCACTCCACAGCCATCGAAGGCTCTACGGTGACGGAGATTGAGAACCAGTTGCTTTTCGACGAGGGTATCACCGCCAAAGGACGCAGCCTGCAGGAACAGATGATGAACCTTGACCTAAGGGCAGCATACGAGCACTCCATGCGCTTGGCACATCAGCATACTGATTTTTCTATAGAGATGCTTAAGGATTTGTCTGCCATCGTCATGAAGAACACCGGTGGACAATACAATACTGCGCAAGGCTCGTTCGATGCATCGAAAGGCGACCTTCGTCTTGTCGGTGTTACTGCGGGCGTTGGTGGCCGCTCCTATATGAACTACCAGAAAGTGCCTGCCAAGTTAGCAGAATTGTGCCAACAGGTCAACGAGCGTAGGCATACGCTGTTGCAAAGTACCGACATCATTGAGCAATATCTGCTGAGTTTCGATGCGCATTATCTACTTGTGACCATTCATCCGTGGGTTGATGGAAACGGTCGTATGTCTCGCCTTGTAATGAACCATCTGCAATATGAGTTCGGATTGATACCCGTGAAAATCATCAAGGAGGACAAGGCAGAGTATATCCAAGCTTTGATTGATTCGCGTGAGCAGGAATCGCTCGACCCCTTCCGTGAGTTCATGTTGGAAGAACACATTCGTAATATCACGAAGGAGATAGAAGATTATAAAAAATCACAAGCAGATGACCCGATAAAAGTTACTCCTGACCCGATAAAAGTGTTTGATGACCCGATAAAACAGCAACTATATCAGGCTGTCGTTCAAGACGGCACACTCAACTATGCAGAGTATGCTGATCAAATAGGTGTATCCGAAGCAACTATTAAGCGTCGCCTTGGGGAACTGAAAAAGGAGGGTATTATCATTAGAATTGGTAGTAACAAGACAGGGTTCTGGGAGATAGTAAAACAAAAATAAATAGGTTTTATGGATACAGAAATAAGAAGCAAGCTGGAGCGGGAGGCCCGCTTCCTCCACATAGCCATACCATACGACAAAGACGATGAGTTGATAACCTTTGACGACGGGCAGATGACCGAGTTGGAGTGTGACGAGGAGTTCGTGCCGCCCATGCTCAATGCCGAGGACCAGTTGTTGGAGTTCCTCATCGACCTGAAAGAGCGCAAGGTCGTTGGCTGGAACTATGAAAACGGCTATCTCCGCCTATGGGCCAAGGTGTGCGATGCTGGCACCTACACGCTGATGGACGCAGAGAAGAAGCCCCTCTGCCAGATATGCGGCTATGTGCCCAACAAGCTGATTCCCCCATTAGAGAAAGGCTTTGGCGACTACATCGAACTGGCCATTAAGGTCGATGGCACTGTAAACGGCTGGCCCACCACTCCCGACCTCACCGAGTTCATAGAGGAAGGCCAAGCACCAAAGCCCGTCAAGACCAACAAATGGCATCGCGCCGAGGAAGCCCTTTGGAAGGTACAATGTTTGCATCTGAATAAGGACGAAACCGCGTGGCTGATAGAGCAATTACAGTCTTTATAGTGTAGCCATGTCATTTCCCAAAGCTAAGTATCATATTAACGCATGATAACTATCATGTTTAGCTATCGTAAGTATGATACTTAGCTGCCGTAAACATTGTCTTTGCAAAAGCAGAGCTATTCATTTTCGCCTCGTTTAGAGTTTTTTACATAGAAAGAAGATGCGGTCTCATGAAAATTATGTAATTTTGCAAGCGAAATTGCATGAAACAGATTTATGTATAAGATAACGTGGGACAAAGAGACGGGCGGCGTGCTACTGCATACGCGCATAGTTGATGGTACGCTGGGCGTATCACCCCGTCCAGTGTTCTATGAGGAGCTGGACCTGCTTGGGCTTGACAAAATGGGATGGAGTTACCCACGATGTCAGGAGCCCTTGATGTGGGCCGTCAACAAACAGTACTGGTACAGGGGTGTGCATCTTTTTGATGCCAAGGGTGCAAACATCTATAATGCCCCCACGCTGGAATTTGAAAAAGATGTGACTCCACAAACCTTAGAGCCTGTGGACATGAAGGGGATGGTGGCAAAGAACTCCGACCTGATGTTTGTGTTGGAGAGTGAGGCCATTGAGTTTATCCGTGACATCTACACAGAATATGCCCGAGTGAATAAGACATACGAAAAGGCGGAAGCCAACCAGCTCGACTTTGACGCGATGGCCAGCAAGGCAGAGAAAACTATGAAGAAGAAAATGGCCGTGGTTAAGCAGGACTGCGACAGTTTCGACATCGTGCCCCTTGATGTAGCAAAGGCAGAAGGCAAGCGGATGCTACTATCTACGAAGATTGACAGATTCATTGCCTCTTTTTCAGGCGGAAAAGACTCGCAGGTGGTACTCGACCTTTGCACACGGGCCATTCCAAGTACAGATTTCGAAGTAATCTACAGCGATACTGGATATGAACTGCCGCCATCGCTTAAGCTCTACGACGAAGTGCAGCAATACTACAAGGAGCGTTTCCCCTCGTTGCGTTTCCATCTTGCTCGTAATCATGAGTCTGTACTCAACTATTGGGACAAGATAGGAACACCAAGCGATACTCACCGATGGTGCTGTTCGGTGATGAAAACGGCACCGCTATATAGGCTTTTAAGAAAAGGCGAAAGAAGCAATTCAAAGTTCTTAGCATTTGAGGGTGTAAGAGCAGAAGAGTCTCAAAAGCGAAGCGATTATAGTAGAATAGGTAAAGGTGTAAAGCACGGCTTTGTAATAAATGCCCGGCCTATTTTGAAATGGAATACTGTCGAAGTATTTCTCTATCTGTTTGGTCATGAATTACAAATAAACGAGGCGTATCGCTTTGGAAAGCCAAGGGTCGGATGCATTTTGTGCCCATTTGGTTCCCCTTGGGATGACATGATAGTAAACAAGTGTTATCCCGACAACTTAAGCCCTTTTATTGAACGAATTGAGAAGATTGCTGATGAAAGAAAAATACCTAACAGAGACGAGTATATTTCAGATAGGAGGTGGAGAATGAGAGGAAGTGGAAAATTCTCTCATAGTCAAACTCTTCTACAATATTTCACAACGGGTAACAAATGGGAAGTAAAGGTTAGGTATGCGCAAAAAGACATTCTCACATGGTTGTCAGCACTGGGGAATTATAGCATTCAAGAGAAAGACAATTACATAAAAGGAGAATTGCTATATGAGAAAGAGATTTACCCATTTGAAATCCATTATGGCAAAACACGATTCGACTATGACTTTATAGTTCATGACAACAATAATGTTCAGCTTCGCTATTATCTTCGTCGAGTAATCAATAAAGCTTCGTATTGCATCAACTGTGAAGCTTGTGAGTTGGAATGCCCTTCGGGGGCACTATCAGTATACCCTGAAGTGAAAATTGATAAATCTTTATGTACTCACTGCCATAAATGCCTTGACTACCATAATGTTGGTTGCATTGTGGCGGATTCTATGTTAAAGCCTTCAGAAACAAATTTATCAAATATGAAAATATCAAAATATGGAACATTTGGCATCCACCAAGAATGGGTGGACCAATACCTTTCAGACACTGAAAACTTCTGGAAAGACAACCTGCTTGGGGTTAAGCAGGTTCCAAGCTTTAAAGCATGGCTGAAAGACGCAGAGATCATTGACGAAGCAGGAAAGTTATCACCATTCGGTGAAATGTGTGTTGAAATAAACAGAGATTCACAAACTTTATTATGGGAGCTGTTATATATTAATCTTTCATATAACAGCCCTATGATGAGATGGTTTGTCTGCAATACTAATCATAATTCCGAATACCCAAGAAAAACTTTCGACAAGCTCGCTATAGATTTTTTTCAGCAGGCATTCAAGGAAACAACAATTACTTACGCAGTGCAGGCCCTAATGCAAACATTCAAATATTCCCCAATAGGTGAAGAACTGATGCAATGCGTTCCTCAAGACGAGAAAGGAAACACATTTAAAAGGCTTCCTTACAATGACCTTAGTCCGGAAGCTGTTGCTTACTCCTTGTACAAATATGGTCAAACTAATGATGTTAAAATGTTTCGTGTATCAGATCTGTACCGCGAAGAAGAGGAAATAGGTGTGTATAAGGAATTTGGCATTGTAAAAAATGAATTGCTAAAGCTTCTAAGATATTTACATTCTGAAAAGAATGGGGTAATTGTTGCAGAATTGAATATGGGATTAGACCATATAACACTACGCGATGATTTAGATGCAATTACAGCAATAAAGACTTTGATTAATTAATGGATTCTTTCTTTCTGAAATTGTATAATGATATGTTGCTTGCTATAAAAAGAGGCAATGGCGTATCTGGAAAATCGAATGCAAAACCGATTCTTTTGCTTTCGATAATGGAATGTATATCATTGAATAAACTCAGAGAAAATAGAATAATGTGGGATGATGTGGCGCTTTTGGAATGTTATAGTTCATTTAATCGCTACTTCTCGGAAGACAACAAATCCCCAATGTCTGTACCTTACTACCACTTGGGAACTTCTCCATTTTATCACTTAATTTGGAAAGACGAAAAGAACAGACCGCCAATAAAAGGAAAGACACCTTCAGAAAAATATCTTCGTGAAAACCTACTTTATGCCTGTCTTGATGAGGAACTCTGGTCTTTACTTAATAATGCAGACAGTCGAGAGTACTTGCGAAGGAATATCATATCACGATACTTTACCAATATACAATAATAAACCTATGGCTACGAGATACGACGACATCATAAAGCTACGCGAGGGCAAGGCCGCCTACGTGATTGCCGACGAAAAAGGCGATGAATGGACATCATTCATTCCCAACGAACAGTTCAACAAAGTGCTTGACACAGTATTGAAGTCTGTTCGAGGCAACAACATAGACTATCATAAATCTTTCTGGATCAATGGTACCTACGGCACAGGCAAGAGTCACGCCGTAGCTGTGCTTGCACATCTGCTTGGCGACCCTGTGGAAAGCATCAGCAAGTGGGTGGACTACGAGTATGGCGATGAGAAGTTCGACGTTCTTCGCCAGTCTATTTATAGGCTTCGCGAGGATAAACGCCTGCTTACGGTGAAGGTCTATGGCCTTGGTGCCATGACCCATCCTTCTGATTTGGCCTTAGTGCTTCAAAAGGCTGTTACGGCCACACTTGCAGCCAAAGGAATAGACATCCATGTGCCTACCGATTTTGAGAGCTATGTGGAGCAGATACGCAAGAATCCTCAGACATGGGCGCAGTGGATAGAGACATATCCGGCATTGTCGGCAGTGGCCACGTCGCCAGAACAACTGATAAATGCCCTGACCACCAAAGGCGGTGACATTGGAACATTCCACCGTATCACTGACACGCTGCGAGATATAGGCTTGGAGGTTCGAATGACCAACGACAAACTGAAACAATGGCTTGTGGAGGTGCAAGACCACTTGCGCCAAATGGGTCAATACAACGGTATGTTCATTGTCTGGGATGAGTTTACCGATGTGATGTCGGATGCCATTGGCGTGCCTGTGTTGAAAGAGCTGCAAGATGTGGCAGAGCGATTCATGGATGAAGGTAATGATTCGTACATGTTCCTAATTTCCCATCCTTCGGCTTTCAACGGCATAGACAAGGAACAGCTGAAACAGACCGATGGCCGTTACCACCGCATGAAATACAACATGGAGTCGGTGTCGGCCTTTAAGATAATGTCTCGTAAGTTCGAAATAGTAGACAAGACACGCCATGAGCAGATGTGCCATTGCTTCTACGAGCAGCACCCAGAACTGATGGAGGCCTTTATTGCCACAAGCAATGATCCCCAGCAGACGCGGAACGACCTTCAGAGTCTGTTCCCCCTGCACCCTGGCACAGCCAATTTGGCCACCCACTACGCAACGGTGGTAGGTTCGTCGAGCCGCAGTGTGTTCGAGTTCTTGGGGCAGAATGATGCCATTCGCGAGTTTCTCGACAACGAGGACCGCTTCTTCAATGCAGATACCATCACCGCCGACTATCTGTGGGACTACGTGCTAAAGGTGTTTATCGATGATGTGACCAATTATGGTGCCGTGACCGACCGTTATAACAACTATCTGCAAAAGGTGAGCCAGAAGGACGATGCCTATTTTGCCGTGTTCAAGGGTATACTTCTGCTGAATGCTTTCAACAACGTGTCAGGTGACAACAATAACGGACTGGTTACTCCGTCTGAGGACAACATCCGTTTACTTTTCACGGGAACACGTTATGCTGACGAAGTGGACGCTGCCTTAAAATGGTTCAATGAAGAAGGAATCATACAGCGAGCACCAGGAGGCATCTACTCCGTACAGTTCTCTGCCCTGCCGTCAGGTGAGATAGAAGAGAAGAAGACCGAGATGCGCAACGTGCAGTTCCGCTTCACCTATCAGATACTCAACTTTGCCGATGTGGCCAGCACACAGTTTGAAAAGAAGTTTATGCAAAAGGTCATACGTCCTTACGCATTCAAGTTCTACAGCGATGTACAGAACGACTCATCACTGCGCAGTCAGATTAAGAACGGAAAGAAAGAAGCAAAGAAGAGCAGCCTGTTCTTTGCTCTGCTACTGGCCAGGGATTATAAAGAGCGTGCCTTGCTGAGTGCTTTTGCCGAGAAGTGTGCTACAGATGATAGCGACAAAGACTTGAAGAACATAGTTTTTATAGTGTTCGACGAGGTGCTTTCGGAGGAGAAATACAATCTTTTCATAGAATATCAGGCCCAGTATGCCTGTGCCAGCAGTCATGGTTTCCTTGACCAGCAGAAGGTTCACCGCGAACACGCTATGGGACTGGTGAAAGAGTGGATGGACTCTGTGCAGCGTAACAATGCCACAGTATATATAAATGGTATAGAGAAGCAGCCTATCAGCGTGAAGCATCTCTCAAGCATCGTCAACTCTGGCATTGCCCCAGCCATATTCCCTTACGCCCCTGACGCGCATGAACTTCTGCGACAAAAGGCACCGTCGACATTCTGGAAACAGCAAAACTCGAAGGAAATGGTGCGCACATTCCTCTTTGCCACATCTAAGAGCGAGTTTGCCAGCCTGAACCAGCAATATCGTCCCATACAGTATCTGTTACAAGACTGTCTGGACGACAATCTGGAATGGCGGTCGGATGTACCAGAAGAGCATCCGTTCAAGATGGCATACGACCGTGTGCAGAAGATTATCAAATATGCCGACAAGAGCTTACTTTTCAATTTCGATGAGAAATTCTCGCCCCTCATTGAACCGCCTTTTGGCTTCTATGGCAGTTTTGCCACGATGGGAGCTGTGGCATTTGCCCTTCGCCCGTGGGTAAATAAGATATTCGACCCGCAGGGCAAGCCCCGCGATGCCAATGCCTTGATTGACGATGTGGTATGGCTTTTCAAAGTATGGGACGAGGGAAAATCGAACAGCAAACTGAACTTCAAGTTCCAGACACCAGAAGAGGGTAAGCTATGTAAAGAGCTTATAGCACTGTTTGGCCTCGGCGGCAAAGGTAGTGCCTATAGTGACGTGACAAGTCTGAAGGATGCCCGCTTTGCCATTACGGGTGATTTCCTTGTGAGGAAGGATAACCCGCTGTGGACTATCAAGTATGCTCCGCAGTCAGCGTTCAGCCATCTGCCAGTTATCGTTAGCATCACCGACGCCATCAAACGGCTGACGGACAACATCGTGCGCATCTGCGAGGAGCGCGAATTGCGCAATCCAAATCTGGTAAAAGAGACATTGGCTCTGATTGACGAACAGCGCATGGAGATGAAGAACGTGCTCAACGTGGATGCTGCTTTCAGTGAGGGATTCAAGACATTCCTGATGCAAATAGACAGGGTGAATATTCAAGAGGACGAGATAGAAGATGTGCGTCAGTATATAGCAGGGCAACTGGAGTCAACGGTAGGCTACTGGACAGAAGAGGAAGTGACGAAAGCAGCTAAGAACTGGCGCCTGGAGCAAGCCATGCGGCAGAATCTGCAGCCATCGGTTCCGGCAGAGGGCGATACATACGCAGCAGAGACATCTACGCACTCAACACCCGACGTGCTCATCCAGAAGCGAGAAAAGGCAAAAGCACGCATTTCGCAGATTGCTACTCTTAATGAGGCAAAACAACTCCTACTGATGCTTTGTAACACCAATAGTGAGTGGCTGTTGGACCAAATAAACAGATGACACTATAGAATGACTGCCTATGTACTCCATCTATAATACCTTGGAAGAGCTTTGTCAAGCTATATATACAGACAAGCACTGGACGGGTGTTGAGAGCTCGCTCCGCAACCGTTACCCACTGCGCTTCGTGTTGTTCGAGAATTTCACGGACTTCTATGCCTTTGCAGCTGAATGCCAAAGTTCAGGGGTCTATGTGCAAAGCATGGAACACTGGCTACCAGATGAGAGCGACGATGTGATGCTGACATATTCACAATTGGCCGACCGATTTGAAGAGTATGTGAAAAGCCTGCCAGCCAACGACTTTGTCATTGCTCCATTCTCTGAGGTAGCGCGCTTTTACGATAATGAGACGTATGCAGAGTTCGACTCATTAGTGAAGACCATCCGGCTTATCAATGCCACTGAGGAAGCTCAACGGGATGGGCAACGCATCTATGTACCCATCATAGGCATGCAGGGCAAGATGAACAAGTTCAAAGATGACCCCAACATACATATCTGGGAACTGAGTTCTAATGGCACAGAGCAACGCTATCGTCTGGTAATATCGAAAGGAGGCACGTATGGCGTGAAAGGTTTGGACAACAGGTATAATATTTGTCGTAATATGCGCGAGTGGATAACCCTGTGGAAAACAGCCGATGGCGTGAAGCGCGACATTATTTGCTCTTCTAAGGTCATCTTCAACAATGCCTGTCACGCACAGCCCGACAATGCTTTTGACTATGTAGTGTGCAATAATGCCTTCGATTTTCTGACGCAAGGCTTAGGCTTAGATTTCCATGGGCTTCATGCGAGTGATGACGACATGCCATTGTGGGAACAGCTGGCAGGTCAAGTGAATGTTTGTGGCTTTGACTTCAATTCGTTTGTCAATCATAAGTTCAATACCTACTCACTTGCCGATGAAAAAGAATTTGTTCAGACTTGGTTCGACTGCCGAGATGATTTTTCACGCTGGCTGCTGAAGATATACTATATACAGAAAGATGGCGAAAACACTTACCTTGGCCGTGTTCTTTCCATACTATCCTCACAGAGCACACCTGAGTTGTTCTCTCTGTTGGCAACACAGGTGTTTGAAGAACCTTTCAGCGAACAAACACTGCGCCAGAGGTCTGTTCTTCTCAAAGAGGCCGCCAGGCACCATGTGCAGATAACAGACATGGCCGAACAGAAGGTGAAAGCTAAACTGAAAGCAATAGCTACCGACCCTGCACGTGGCCATTACTATGCCATGAAATACATGTCACCTCTTACGCTGTCAGAACTGGCACTCATGACAGAATGGCTGGGACAGGAGAAGATAGAGCGTGAGAGCATTAATGCACTTTTCCCCAGATTGTACAGTTATACGGCACAAGGAAAGCTGAATCTTGATGTGCAGAACTTGTGGGTGAGTGAATACTTTGAAGAATATCGCAAAGCAAAACTGGCAGACAGCCTCCGTCCTCGACTGTTGGAATTGTTGAACGAGAAGAATGCTTCACCCACGACATTCTGTCTATGGCGTGACCATTTCAAAACTGTGAAAACCATTCTCTACAATCGTAGTGACATCGATATTTACTATTGGATTGACGGATTGGGAGTAGACTGGATGCCATTCGTTGCCAGTATCATTGAACAGCATAAAATGGATGGCGTTTATTTGAACGAAATGTATATTGGAACAGCAGAGCTGCCAACATGTACTGCAAACAACAAACAGAAGCTACAAGAACTCTCGCATGGGGAACTGAAGAAGATTGGCGACTTGGACAGTTATGCTCACAGCCACAAGACACATCCAGAATACATCATCAAGGAACTGGCCATTGTGGAGGAAGCGGTTTCATCGGTGCTTTCGCAATATAATGGTAAGAAAATTGCTTTCGTCTCTGACCATGGCATCAGCTATATGCCACAAAAGGGTGTAGGGAAGATGCTTGGCGGAATAGAAAGCGACCATGCGGGAAGATGTGGAAGATGGCTAAAAGGCACTGCACCAAAAGACAATAACTATGTAGAGGCCGAAGACGGAAATACAATCTGCTCGTTGTTGTATAATTCGCTGACAGAAAAAACACCTATCGGACAAGGTGCACATGGCGGTGCTACGCCAGAAGAGGTGTTGGTGCCTATCATCATCGTTTCGTCACAGAAAAATGCCAGCACTTATTCAGCAGAACTTTTAGAAAACGAAATACAATTCACTAACCCCATTGTAAGATATAAGATAAAAGGTTTGTCGAGCATCGACCAGCCTTTGCTACGATACAATGGTGCCGACTATGATATGTACAAGGTTAGTGGTGATGTGTACGAGAGTGAAAAACTGAACTTGGTAGCCACATCGAAGAAGGTGACCCTGGTCGTAAACGATTTTAACAAGACCGACATGCTGGTCATTAAGACGGGCGTAGAGGAGGATGATTTATTTGGAGGAATATAAGTATGAATGACATTATAAGCAATAAGGTGCGTGAACAGTTCGCACAGATGGCCATTTATAAAGATCCGGCATCGACCAATAGTCTCTTTGCTGGGCGCAACCTGCCGTCGTTTGTAAAGGACTTTATATTGAAGAGATATATTGATGCGGATGGAAACGTAAATCGTGGTGGTTTGACAAACTTTCTTGACATGGTCATTCCACAGAGACAAACAGACGTGAAGGATAGGCTATCAGCTGGTGAGGAGATAACCCTGCTGACCCGCTTCATTGTTTATATCGACTTGGTGAAGGGCATTCGCCGGTTCGGCATTCCTGACCTTGGTATTAAGGTTAATGAGGGACAGATACCCGAATACATCTACAAGAACCATCAAGGAGAGTTGGTTGATGGGGAGAAATGGGGTATCATCAAGCTCTCGGTACTCCCTGATGATGATGGGAAGAAGAACCATGTGGAGATGGTAGAGTACAAGCCGTTCAAACCTTATCGATCTGTTGACCTTGAATATCTGCGTAATGCCAGACAATCTTTCAGCTTACAGGAATGGGTAGACGTGTTGCTGTCGGCCATGGAGTATGAAGCCGAAGGGTTTGAGACGATGACTGAGAAGCTGGAGTTTCTGACGCGGTTGCTCATTTTCATTGAACCGCGCCTGAATGTGATAGAACTGGCACCAAAAGGAACTGGTAAATCGTTCGTTTTCGGCAATCTGTCGAAATACGGCTGGCTGGTGAGTGGTGGCAAGGTGACGCGTGCCAAGCTGTTTTATGACAAGGCACGACAGCAGAACGGAATCATCAAAAACCATGACTTTACGGCATTTGACGAAATTCAAACCATTATCTTTCAGGAACCAGCCGAAATACAGGCTGCCTTAAAATCATATCTGGAAAGTGGTAAGACCACCATTGACAATAATGAGTTCTCCTCAGAATGCGGATTGATGCTGATGGGTAACATTCCCCTGACGGAACAACGCCGCCCCATAAACTACCGCTATTTCGACTCCCTGCCACAATCATTCCGAGAGTCAGCTTTGCTCGACCGTTTTCATTGTTTCATTGAAGGCTGGCATCTGCCGCGCATACATAAAGGTATTATCTATAAGGGGTGGACAATTAATGTGGAGTACTTCTCAGAACTACTGCATGCATTAAGGACTCAGAATGTCTATGGGCTACTGTTTGAAGAGTTGGTGGGATATGACAAAAATGCCGACACCCGAGATTATAATGCAGTAAAGCGGATAGCTGTCGCCTATATGAAACTGCTTTTCCCACATTGGACACATGTGGAAGATGTGATAAAGGAGGATTTTGATATGTACTGCCTGCAGCCCGCTATACGACGTCGAGGAATCATTAAGGAGCAATGTCATTATATAGATGTTGAGTTCAATACAAAGATGCCTGAATTCTGGATAAAATAAAATTTGGACTATGGATATTGATGCTTTTATAAATGCTAATGACCAATCATTGGTCTATCAATGTATATATTATCATGATCCAGAACGCTGGAAAGAAGCTTCCGTTGAAACAAAGAAAGCTATAAACAGTCTATCTTGGTCTGGTTATATAAAGTATATTGGTGACGATGGCAAAGTTTCGAATAAGCTTGATGAGCTACCTTCTGACGAAGGAGGCCTTTACTTGTTTTTTATTCAAGGACCAACATTGCCATCTTCCGAAATGTACCTTGCCTATGTTGGACGTGCATTATGCACAGATAGTGAGAATATACGGAAGAGAGTGAAACGATACTTGTGGGAGAGCACATCTAAAAGTGGACGTCCAAAAATAGCCCGTTTGTTTAGGCATTGGAAAGATTTCTTGTATATAAGGTATTGCTCTACCAAAGATAATACACTGATTAAGGCGGGTGAAGCAACCTTGATACGTGCCATTTTACCGCCATTTAATAGCGAACTCCCTGACAGCATTACATATAAAGAACCGAAAAAAGCTTTTTAGATATGAACGCAATAAATATTCCAGCCATCAGAGGTGTCTTAGGTGACATTGTATATTATACTGCATCGTTTACATTCAAACAAATTGCCGAAAGAGTAAAGAAAGTTGATGGCGAACTTCATACTTCAACATCACTAAAAGACCAGTTGCAACGCTCTCTTACGAAGAACTATGAGAGCATTACAAACTATATTATTTCTCAAAAGGAACATTTCTTTAATGCGCTTGTATTGGCTGTATATGATGGAGAACCCGTGTGGAATGAAATAGAAGTCGGATTTAAAGGTGAGGACTATTACAATATGGGATTTCTCATGCTCAATGGTGAAGAGAAAATATTTCCCGTGGATGGACAGCATAGAGTAGAAGGCATTAAAGATGCCATCAAAGAGAACCCAAAGTTGGAGGACGAGACGATTTCTGTCATACTTATTGGGCATCAGAATAATAAAGAGGGTATGGAGAGAACACGCAGAATCTTCTCAACCCTAAACAGGTATGCAAAACCTGTCAGCACAGGCGATATTATCGCTTTGGATGAGGATGATACGGTGGCAATAGTTACAAGAAATATGTTGGAGAGTTTCCCTCTTTTTATGAATGACAACATAAGTGACGACAAGAAAACCAAGGCAATTGCAGAAAAAGATGTAAAGTCATTTACGTCATTGATTAAACTCTATGAGACCAATAAAGTTATCTATAAGTATTATACATCATTTAGGGACAAGACTAAACGATTGCACACGACTAAAGAAATAGATGACTTTTTGAAATTTAGGCCCGAACAGGAGAAGATTGATGATTTTGAAAAATATCTGACGGATTTCTGGTTGACTTTCATTGATAAGTTTGAAGGAATGAAAGAATTTGTAGCATCTTCAGAAATTGATGCTGCTGCAAAATACAGGAATCGCGAGAATGGTGGATTACTGTATTTCAGACCAATAGCTCTTCCTGAACTTATTGTTTCCATTTTGGAAACTTGTTTCAGAACTAAGATACCGCTTTCGGATAGCATGTCTGCCTACTCAAAGTTAGAAATGTGTATCTCGAAAGAACCCTGGATAAAAGTCCTATGGGATTCAGAGCGTCATACAATGATTATGGCGAATAAAACATTAGTCCATCTGCTGTTGATGCTGATGTATGACAAGAACATACTAAAGAAGCCTGAAATGGAAAGTCTGAAAAGACGATACGCAAAGGTATTTAATGTTGAAATAAATGAAATAGAGGTGAAACTGAATGAACTATGCGAAAAGAAATAGTGTGGCCTTTGACCTCTGTTAGGGGTCAATCTCTCTGATTTCCACTGCGCGTTATTCCACGCCACAAGGGTAATGACCAACTCGAATGGTTGCGTGCGCGGCGTGATACCCTCAAAGCAGAGTTACTCGGCGAAAAAGAGGCTGGAGAAACCTTCAACGAGCGCAAAGAATGGCGTAAAGCGGGACGAAATATGACCAGCGTAGAGATATCTACTTCGCCTACCAGCGCGACTCCGCACCACGCCCAGCGACCGGCGCGAGAAACTGAGGCAGCAGGGGGATGAGGGGAGGTATATAATGTAATAATTTTAAAGAACAGGGCTTATGAGTGATTTGTATGTAGCATTTATGATTATTACTACTCAAGGGTCGGAAATCTTTGAGTTTGATGGCGATTTTTCTCAGCAAATGGATGTTTTGAGCCTTATCAACGGACGTCGCCCCGTGGTGTGGTTTGACCATACGCAACATCGAATGATGTATCGCTATGATGATGAAATGAAAGATGCTATTGACACATTTGCAAATAAATATGGAAGTCCGGAAAACAATGCTCCCTTCAGATTACGGAAGTTTATGAAACGGCTGGGGAAGGACGAGCCGTTTTATATGTTTAGGATGGAACATTATTTGGTTCATGTTACTCAATTGCAAATGGCCCATGCAGTCTATCAGCTTTTTGCTGTTGGTCAAGGGAAAAAGGAAGATGACCTATGGGATAAAGTTAAAGATGACATGACCGCGTTTTTCAATGATTATGAAATGCGCTCATTAGGCTTAGAAGAATATCGTGCTGGGGATGATTCTGATAATCGTGTATGCCGGTTTTGCGGTAAAACAAAAGCGGAAGGCATAACCTTTGAAAAGGAGGCACATGCTATATCTGAGGCTTTAGGCAATAAGACCTTGTTTTGCAATGAAGAATGTGACTGTTGCAACAAAAGGTTAGCAACTATTGAAGACAACCTTAGCGTAGCTTATCTGGAAATACGTCGTTCCTTATGTGGAATAGTAGGTAAAAAGGGTACGAATTCTGTGGCTGGCCAGAACTTTGTTCTAGATTCTAAAACACATCAGATGATTTTGAGTGAAAAGGCTCATGTTGATGAGAATGGTGACAAAATTCGTATTCGTTTAGATGGCAGGGAGGTTTTCACTTTTCAAGGTCTCTATAAAGCCCTTGTAAAAATAGTAATTGACTTGGTTGACAGCGAAACGCTTCCTCATTTTAAGAACACTATAGACTGGATAAATGGCAAATTAGATGCAGAAGAGTTTCCACCAATCAAACAAATGTATTGTGATACCATTCACAGGCAACCATTATTGGAAATCTTTATCCGAAGAGACAAAAGTAAGATAGAGGTTGGACCGTATTGTTTTGCCAATCTATATGTATGTGACTTGTGTTTGCAATTTGTGGTTCCTTTTGTTGATGTTGATTGTGGAAAGATGAAAAGTGCAAATCTAATTCGCCCGTTTGAAAAGAAAATGGGAACAACACTCGCTATATACAATTGGAAATCTGAATGGATAGATATTGAAGACACCACACCGAGAACAGCATGGGTTGAATTGGATTTTAAGAAATCTGATCAAAAGCCCGCATCCTCAAAGGAACCCAATATCAGTGAAAATCTTAAGATGATGCCGCCAAAATGGGAAACTGACACAGTCTCATTCCCCATGTTTAATCCTGCGAATATCATTTCATCTCAACTTCTTATTTGCAACGTTTCAAATGTGAATAAGGAAGTGAAAGTTACGGTGGAATGGCTTCACGACACATCAAACAATATGATTTGCTATTTCGTTATAGATGAAAACGCAGGCAAAGTTTTGGTGGATTTAAGGATAGAACTTTGCAACACAGACAATACGGAGCATCTCTTGGATATGCGAGTGGCACAAGAATATACTCTGAAGAGTATAAGCGATGTTGTTTGTAAGGAGGAAGACAATTCTGTCTCCATTCAGAGAGAATTTGGATTCTTTGTTACAGCTATGGCATTAATCTCGCTAAATCCCTTACTGAGAAAGATTCATCCTTTAATTGATGTTGCCAAATTGGACTTGAACATGATATGCAGTCATTACAATTGTGTTTATGGGTCATGGTGATAGTGAAGTAATGCAAATAGAAAGACTATGATTTGCACAATTGAAGAGAAACATAAAACAATGGAAGATAATTTTGATTTGTCTGTTTCCAAAAAGAAACATGAGTTCGTGAAGGGCGGGCAGACTGAAGGCTGGCTATAGCGATTGAAACTATAATAAAGCGAGGAACAAAAACGTTACAAGGATTATATGAGAAAGGCGATATCCATATTAGACAATGATTATAAGCAATGGTTGTCTGAACTCAGTTCACGTTATCGCCGTAGCCAAATAAAGGCAGAGGTGCCGGATCATAAAGGTGGTGTGAGGGGGATACCGAGTAAACAGAAATACTAAATATATGTCCAATTAAAGGTACTAAAGACTTCGGCTCCAACGGACGATGTGAGTTTGAACTTATTAAAACATTATACGACAATGACTAAAAAACAAGCAATACAACTGTTTCAGGAGCGCAAGGTGCGCACTGTATGGGACGACGAACAAGAGAAGTGGTACTTCTCTGTAGTAGATGTGTGTGCGGTTTTGACCGATAGTAAAGACCCAACAGCCTATTGGAGGAAACTGAAACAACGCTTAAAAGATGAAGGAAATGAAACCGTGACAAATTGTCACGCTTTGAAGATGCGTGCTGCCGATGGCAAGATGCGCCTTACCGACGTGGCCGACCAAGAGCAGTTGTTTCGCCTCATCCAGTCCATTCCGTCGCCAAAAGCAGAGCCTTTCAAGCAATGGATGGCCCAGGTGGCCAGTCAGCGTCTCGACCAGATGCAAGACCCAGAATTGAGCATTGAACAGGCCATCGCTGATTATCGCCGGCTTGGGTATTCAGAAGGTTGGATCAACCAGCGCATAAAAAGTATTGAAGTCCGCAAGGAATTGACCGACGAATGGAAGCGTACAGGTGTTCAAGAAGGACTGCAATATGCCTCGCTTACAGATATCATTACCAAGGAGTGGAGCGGACTGACAACCAAGCAATATAAGCACCACAAAGGACTGAAGAAAGAAAATCTACGGGACAACATGACAAATCTTGAGATAGCCCTCAACACGCTGGCAGAAGCCTCGGCTGCCGAACTGTCGAAGCAACGCGACCCAGATGGTTTTGCCGAGCAGAGACACGTTGCCAAGGCTGGTGGCAGTGTAGCCAAGGCGGCCCGTGACAAACTGGAGTCACAACTTGGACACAGCGTCATATCCGGCGCAAAGGCCAGTGACTATCTCCCCGAACCAGAATCAGAAAAATAGAAACAAATGATGTTTCGTAACAGGTTTTGTTATAGGAGGTGAATAGAACGTACCTTTGCGGTAAACTGTAAACAAAACGATAATGACAAATATGAACAGGACATACGACTATAGTACCATACAGGACTACGTGAGCAGACTTTTGAAAGACAGAGAAACGGCTGAAGTCGAATTCAAGTCGGCTAAGGGTGGATTCCCTAGTAATTTCTGGTCGACTTATTCCGCTTTTGCCAATACGCATGGCGGGACTATCATTCTTGGCGTAAAGGAACATGACGACTTGTTTACGCTGAATGGGCTCACGGAACAAGAGGTTGATAAACTGCAGAAGGATTTCTGGAGCGGCGTTCATAATAAGAACACAGTCAATGCTTGTTTACTGAATAACAATGATGTTCAGGTGGCAAAGATTGAGGAACAATATGTTTTGTTGTTCTATGTACCCCAGGCTGCACGCGAACAGCGTCCAGTGCATTGCACAAGAGATGCTTTTGGCGGAACATACAGGCGCAACCATGAGGGAGACTATCAGTGCTCACAAAATGAAGTGCGCCGCATGTTTGCTGATGCGGATATCAGTCAGCCTGCTGATAGCAGGATTCTGAGAAACTATTCTTGGGATGACATTGATATTCCTTCATTAGAGCAATACCGTCGCCTGTTTGCCATTGCGAAGCCTAACCATCCTTGGTTGGCTTTGGACAATCTTGAACTGATGAAGAAATTGGGTGGATACAGGAAGAACAGGGAAACAGGTGAGGAAGGATTTACCTTGGCCGGCTTATTGATGTTTGGAAAATATGATTCTATTCGCGATGTGTCGTGTGTGCCAAAGTTCTTTCCAGACTTCCGTAATATACCTATGGACACCACACAGACCCGTTGGTTAGACCGGGTTTGCCCTGATGGAATGTGGGAAGCGAACTTGTTTCAGTTCTATCGCAGGGTGTTGCCGAAATTGCAAGAGGTGATTCCCGTTCCATTTAAATTGGAAGGTAATCAAAGAAGGGATGACACGCCTGCACATGAGGCTCTGCGCGAAGCGTTTGCCAATCTATGTGTACATGCAGACTATTCTGAAGATGCATCATTGGTAGTGCTACAGTATCCGTCGAAAATAGTTTTTTCTAATCCTGGTGTGATGCTGATTTCAAAATACCAGTATTATCAAGGTGGAAAGAGCGTTTGCAGGAACACAAGTCTTCAGCAAATGTTCATGATGCTTGGTTCAGCAGAGAAAGCGGGGAGTGGTGCAGACAAGATACTGAAAGGCTGGGAACATCAGAATTGGAAGAATCCATATCTGATAGAGAATGCCCAGCCTAATGAGGTGGAATTGGTGATGCCGCTGGATTCTTTGATGGACAAAAAGATTGTTGACTATCTAGAGAGTATGTTTGGCAGCATAGCCAATTCGCTCGGGAAGAACGAAATTCTGGTGCTTTCACTTGCACTGACGGAAGAAATGGTTTATAATGAGCGATTGCAAAGTTCTCTGAACATGCATCCTGCCGACATTACGCGCCTGTTGCAGAAACTATGCAGGCAAGGCTTCTTGACTACTACTGGACATGGACGAGGTACTCAATATAGACTGACAGCAGGAAATCCAACAAGCACCTCTCGAAATCCAATAAGCTCAGAAGAAAATCCAATAAGTACTTCTCGGAATCCAATAAGCTTAGAAGAGAATCCAATAAGTGAAGTGCCTAAATATGTCAAGCGTGATGAGTTAAAGAAAATGGTTCTTGATTTCTGCTCTGAATGGAGAACAGCGGCAGAAATAGCACAGCACGTGGGACGTACAAGAAACTATATCACGGCAGACATTCTACCGAAAATGGCAGATGTCCTGACAATGGCCTATCCTCAGTCAAAAAGGAATCCTAATCAGAAATATATACGCAAAGAGACGGAAGAAATAGATGACATGTCAGAATCCTTGGATTAATGACTAAAAGCATGATATTGAAAATAGAGGTCTGTTGACACCATAATCTCTGAAGACTAAAGTTAAACACAAAGCGTTTATAATGATAATGAAAATAGACATCAACAATCTTACGGAGTATCAGGAAGATCACCGTATAGAGACAAAGGCAGCAAAGAACCAGATACCAAACAGTATTTGGGAGACCTATTCATCATTTGCCAATACAGAAGGAGGAATTATCCTGCTTGGAGTCGTGGAAGAGAATGACTACTCGCTTTCTGTGAAGGGTGTTGAGGATGCTCACAAACTGATAGGCGACTTCTGGAACATGGTGAATAACCGACAGAAGGTAAGTGTCAACATTCTGACCAATAACATGGTATATGAGCAGGAGGTTGAAGGCAAACAAATTGTCGTGATTGAAGTTCCTCGGGCAGACCGCACCATACGACCTGTGTATATTGGACAAGACCCAATGCGCGGGACTTATGTTCGTTATGGAGAAGGTGACCATTTGTGCAATCGTGACCAAATTGCGGCAATATACCGTGATCGGATAGTATCATCTTCGGGCGATTGGAGCGGCAACTTGTTTGACTTTTTCTTCCATGTATATCATCGATTACGGAGTGCTTTCCCTGTTCCATTCCAACTCACTCAGGACGGAAGCAGAGACGAAGATGTCCCTATGCATAAGGCTTTGCGCGAAATGATTGTCAATGCGCTGGCCCACTCCGATTATTATGGCCAAAAAGGCATTGTCATCGTTCATCGGCCAGATTCGCTTACATTTGCCAATCCGGGTGATATGCGTCCAGGACTTAAAACTGCGTTGAGCGGTGGCACTTCTGATGCACGAAATTCCACCATTATGAAGATGTTTGGCCTGCTTGACTTCGGAGAACGGGCTGGCAGTGGCATCCCAGATTTGTTTGATATTTGTAAATCGGAACTCGATACACAGCCTGAATACCAAGTTACTTATGCTCCCGCCCGCACAATATTGACTATAGACTTGAGTAAAATGACACAGGCGGAGCGGACGATAAAAGTGGACGACAAAGTAAAAAAGGACGATAATAACAAAGCGGACGATAAGCGGACGATAAAAGCGGACGATAAGCGGACGATAGTTATTGACTACATTCGTAGAAATGGCGAAGCAAAAACAGAAGAACTCGTGAAACTTCTTGATTCTAGTACAACAAGGACAAAGGTGTTGATCTATCAACTAGTGGACGAGGGTGTACTTGTCGCTTGCGGAGGGAATAGAAATCGCACTTACAAGCTGAGAGAATAACTACAGCCAGTTTTGCCTTCCTTCGCGTGTTCCTTGGGTTCCTGAACAAGGAAGAAGAAACAGAAGAAACAGATGACGTGCCGGAGTCGTTGGATTAGTGAAACATATTGATTAACTTTGCAAATGAAATATGACAGAAGAAACGAACGACGTCATAACAAGTCAAAACAGAGATGTACTGGAACATTGGTAAGAGAATCTTTGACGAGGAACAGCACGGGAAGGAACTGGCTGATTAACTTTCAGGACTACGTGCTGAAAATGGGTATAGCCGTTACAGTAGGCGGCGCTCGGAGAGGATAACCTCGCCGATGCCGACGAAGAGCAGGCCGAAGACGACGGTGGTCAGCGTGGTGAGCAGGGTGAGGGGCTGGGCGTCGTGCAGCGGCTGTAGCAGGGTGAGCAGGTGCTGGGCCAGCAGCTCCCAGCCGCGGAACATGACAAACAGCACCACGGCCACCGCGATGCAGCAGAGCGTCCACACGCGCTCTATCCAGTTGATACGCACGGGCAGGTGCCGCATGACGCGCCGGCTGAAGCCGTTGTCGCTTATCTGCTGCCGGGCCGCCTCGCTGAAGAACTGCCGCAGCAGCTGGTCGTCGCTATGATTTTCCATATCCGTCTCTTCTTTGGTGTGTGCTATGTTGTCATTTTCCATATCCGTTTCTTCTCAAGTATTCGGCCATGCGCTCCTTGCCCCGCGAGAGGTGCGACTTCACCGTGCCCTCTTTCATGCCTGTGATGCGGGCTATCTGGCGGACGTCGTAGCCGTCTATGAGCTGCAGGGTGATGCAGCTGCGCTCGTCAGGACGCAGCAGGGCCAGGGCCGAATAGATGTCGGTGCGCAGCGCGCAGTCGGCGGCAACGCGCTCGCTGGCGGGCAGTGCCTTCAGTGCGTCAGACTCCTGCACAAAGTGTCTGGAGCTGTTGGCCCTCACGTAGTCGAAGAACACGCGGTAGGCGATGCGCATGAGCCACGTCTGGAAGGAGGACAGCCCGCGAAACTGGCCTATGTTGACGTATGCCTTGATGAAGGTGTCTTGTGCCAGGTCGTCGCTCAGGTCGCTGTCGCCCAGCGTCTGGTGCAGGAAGAAGCGGCGCACAGGCGACTGATAGCGGCTCACCAGCTGGTCGAACGCCCGCTTGTTGCCCATCAGTGCCACCTGTGCCACCAGTGCTATGTCGGTGAGTGCCGCCATGCTGCTGCTCCGTCTGAGGTTTACTTTGTTTGGGTCGCTTCCGTGTTCTTGGCTGGCATGATGATCTTGGCAGGCATGATGATCCATGCCACCAGGTAGAAGGGCACGCCGGCAAAGGCCGTGAACAGCGTCAGTGCTACGTAGCCGAGGCGAACGGCCACGGGGTCGAAGTCCAGATACTCGGCGATGCCTGCGCACACGCCACCCAGCACGCGGTCGTCTGACCGCATCAGTCTCTTAGTCATAGTAGGTTTTGGTCTAAATGGTTTGTATTGTCTTGATTTTTACGTGCCGAACGTGAGGCAAACACCTTGCCCAGTCCGATGCAGAACACCAGTGCGCCCACGCCGAAGCCCACGCGGCCTGCGGCAAATGCGAGGAAGACCATCAGGCCCACGCCCACGAAGCATTGGCGCATACCCTTCTGGTACTCCTCGTCGGGCTCTGCCTGCTTGTCGTCCAGCAGGCTGTCGGGTATGGGCTGCCCGTTCTGCATGGCCGCCTGAGCCAGCCGCATACGCTCGCGGCGGTTCTTGGTGATGAAGTAGAGCAGCACAAACAGGATAAGCACCGGAGCCAGCACGAAGAGGATGAACAGCACGCCCAGCACCAGGAACATGTTTGACACGTCGTCGTCGTCCATCCCGGCCAGCACCTGGCTGACCAGCGCGCGGGGCGAGGGGTCGTCTGCGTCAACGTCATAGTCGGACACGTAGCCGTCGTCCAGCTCCGCCTCCGACGTGGTGTCGGGAAACACCTCTATGGCACCCTGGGTGTCGGTCGTGTCGGCCACGGTCACCTGCTGGGGCGCGTGTTGGTGCGTCTGTGCCGTCGTCGGCGTGCCCCAGCCGAGCGCCAGCACCGTCATCAGTGAAATCAGTATTTTCTTCATATTTTGTTGGGAGTTTATGAGTTTGGGAGTTTATGAGTCTTGGAGTTCAGGTGTTTTTACTTGTTAGACGTAGTAAATGGAGAATTGGTTGCAAAAATAATAAAAAAATTCCGTTTGAACCAATTTGAACCAATATTTATTCAGCTGGCAAGGCGTGTGTATGTATAAATAATTGTATTTTTGTGGCGCAAATTGCGTGAACGAGGAGAAGCTTCTGCTTGACGACTACACCGACCTCTACCGCCGCCTTCAGTCGCCCAGTGCCGACAAGACCCTGGCCGGACAGGCGAAGGAGGGGCGCTTCCTTGCCATGGCCAGATACTACAGCCACCTGCGCCGACTGGTGGGCGAAGAGGCAGCCAGCAGACAGTTTGAGCAGGCCAAAGCCGACGAGCCTGTTGCCGACGTCAAAGAGGTGGAGTTGAGCGACGTGGTGTACTACAACCAGGCCTGCTCGCCCTCGGGTGCCACGAGCCTACTGCTCGCACACGCCTCCGACATTGCGCTCTACACCAACGGCGAGCTTGACCCGCGTGCGTTCAAGTATGACACCTGGCTGACGAGGTTCTTCGACAATGATTGCATCACCCTGCAGTCGAGTACCATCAACAGCACGAAGGGTGTGAAAGACCCCACCTGGAACCGGACCATGAAAGAATTCATCGACTTCTTCATCCATGTCAAGCAAAAGGAGTATTGTAAAAAAGAGGAAGAAAAACGCCGACATCTTTGCGCTATTCCTTTTTTATGCGTACTTTTGCGTCGTAGAACCAACGAACGAAAGAACGTATGGAAGATGTAACGCGCCAACTACAGCAGTTGCGCGGAGACATAGAAGAGAATGTTGGGAGTCGCATTGCGTCGTCCAAGGATTTCGAATGGCTCGCAGCCACCATCAATGACCGGCTGCATGAGCGTGTGAGCGTCTCTACCCTGAAGCGCGTGTGGGGATACGTCAATACCGATTCCACACCGCGCCTCTCGACGCTCAACCTGCTGGCCAGGTTTGTAGGCTACGCCGACTGGCAGGACTACTGCGACCATCGCCGTGAAGAGGATGCCGACAGCGTGAGCGCCTCCGCGCAGAAAGGAGCAGACGCAGGAAATGCCACAGGAGATACCACCGCAAACGAACCCACGCACATGCAGGGCCGACGGGCTCATGCACGTGCGTGGGTTTTTGGTGTCGTGTTGACTGCCGCCGTGCTTTTGCTCATGGTGCTAGCATGGCAGCATTCCTCCTCATCGGCGGCAGGCGACCTTGTGCTGAAGAAGGGGCAGACCTTTGGCCAGCCTGCCGACTACCTCGCGCTCTTCGGCATCACCGACAGCGACCATTGTTGGGACGAGCCGCTGACAGACCATCCCAGCCTGGTGGTGTGGACTCCGAGGTATCAGCATCCTCACTGGCACAACGAAGGCAGTCGCGACAGCCTTTTCCCCACTATCACCGAGTACTGGCAACCCACGGAGACTGGGGCCGACACCATCGAGCCTGCACTCGTCAAGGTGAAGAATGAGAACCTCTTCTTCACGGTGACGCGCACCAACGAGCTGCGCATCACCTTCATGCAGGGGATTGCCGGTGGCGACTCCTGCACCTTCCTTGGCGTCTATCGCGTTGACCTCGACCGTAGTGACTCCACACACGTGGTGTGGCAGCGCATTGCCGAGGAGATAGACCTCTGCGAACTCGACCGCTTGGAGGAATTGCGCAACAGGTAATGGTCAATTCAAGGACGTCAGACATCAGCGGGAGTGGAAGCTAATTTTGACATGTAGAATTGGTTAATGCAATGAGTATTAAGCGTGAGTTGAACCTACGAGACCTTGGGGAGGTCCTTGCCTCGCAAGTGGCGGGCGGCCGGAGCATGAAGGGGCTGCTCCTGCGCAGCGCCAAGCTTGGCATTCTGTCGAAAGAAGAATGCGCCGAACTCTGTAGTAAGTTTAACATCAAGTGTGTCATCGACCTGAGAACACCGGTGGAAGCAGCGGAGTTCCCAGACCCCTTGCCCGATGGGGTTGACTATCTGCAAGTCCCGTTGCTGAGCGATACTGCCGTCGGTATTACCCACGAAACGGGCTCCGACCCGATGACCATCATCAAGAACATGCGGAGGCATCCCGAGAAACTGATGGAGATGATACCCGATTTCAAGGCGCTCTATACGGACATCGTGACGGACGCGTATTCACGTAGCCAGTTGGACAAGGTGGTACTGACGCTGCGGGAGAATGCCGGGAAAGGTGTCTGCACGCTCTACCATTGTACGGCGGGCAAGGACAGGACGGGCATTGTCAGCATGGCTCTGCTGAAGTCCTATGGCGTCAGCGATGAAGTGATAATCCAGGACTATATGCTCACCAATCGCAGTGCTTTCTGGCCCACAATCAGGAAATGCGTAGGTGTCGGCCTACTGACAAGAAACTGGAGTCTGGTCAAGACCGCCTACAGGTCCTTCATGGCCCAGAGAGAGCTGATTGAAACGGCGCTGGCGAAATACACAGTCAGCTGAGGCGCTCCCTGCGCGTGGCTGAAATGTCACTTTATCCAGGCTCTGCAAGTTCTGTCAAATATGCCTGCGTTAGAAAACTTTAACAAAACTATCCACCTGTAGAATCGAATATTTTCAGGCAAAAGTGAAATGGCGCAGAAAAACGCCATTCTGAGGCACGTTGGCTATTGTGCTGTACAGCAGCTGGTTAGCAAAACGGTGCTTGTCTTGCCGCGCAACTGAGGCCCCGCCAGACCGCAACGGGAGCCCCATTGAAGCGTAACGGAGGCCCCATTATCATGCAATGGAGGCCCTATTACGATGCAGCTGAGGCCCAGTTGCGATGGTGCGAAAACGCTGTTGCCGCACACAGACATAAACAAACCGTTGGTATGTGGTAAAAACTTCCACAACCAACGGTTTGTTTCTCTATAAATGTGCAGAAAACTCTTGCCTATGTTTATCCATAGGAATATAGAATTAAGAGTTTAGAATTAAGAGTTCTCCTTAATCCCAAATCGGTCGTTGGAAATTTTGGCACGGAAAAACGCAGAAAAGCACGGACTTTATACACATCAAAACAAGAAAAGCCGTGTTCTTCCGTGTTTTCCGTGCCTAAAGACCAATCTGGGTTAATATCTACTCGTCGAAGAACGAGCCTGCAGGCATGGCGGCATTCTCGGATAGACGGCAGTTGTAGTGTTCGCGGCTGCGGCGTTCGCGGGCGAACATGGCACGGGTGCCCTTGTCGTCCTGATGGAACTCCAGATGCTCGTCTATGGCGAACGAGTGGGCCATGGTCTCTACATCGAGGTTGTCGGTGCCGATGAGCGTAAAGGTCCAGTGCTGCTTCTTCAGCTGCTCTATCATCGCGCGGATCGTCTTCAGAGTCCACTCCCGACTGCTGTTCTCCTCGCCGTCGGTGATGACGGTCACAAGCACGTGGTCGCCGTCAGCTGCCTGTGCGCCGCTTTGCTCAATCGCGGTCTTGACCTTAGAGATGGCCATTCCCATTGCATCGTAGAGAGGCGTGCCGCCGCAGGGGTTGTAGGCTTCCCAGGTCAGGTCTTTCGTCGCAGAGGCCGGCTGGTTGTCGTAGTGCCACGTGGTGTGGCCGGTGTCGAAGGTGACGAGGGTGACGCGCTGCTCCTGGTCGGGAAATTTCTCCTGCATCTGGCGGACGGTCTGCAGGGTCTCGTTCATGCCGGTGAAGGCCTGCCTGCGGATAATGGACATCGACCCGCTCTCATCTACGATGATCAGGTTGTGAACTCGCTTTGTCTTCATTTCATTTGTTTGCATAGCCGTAAGTTTTTTAATTGGTAAACAAGTTTGGTAATAAGACGTCTTTTATCTCTTGGAAGATATTTTTCGGGAAAAATTAAGCGCGTCTGTGTTTTTTTTGTAATTTTGCAGAAAAATTATCAGGCCATGTACTATCAGCAACTGTCAGACCAGGAGATCCTGAGCGGGTTCCGCGAGGGCGATGCCGACATTATCCGTAAGTATTTCTACGGCTACTGCCAGGTGGGCTACAACATCTTTGACCAGCGGTATCAGCTGCATGAGAAGGAGAACCTGGACTTCATGTCGCTGGCCCACCAGTATGCGCTCTACCTGATGGAACACGAGTGGAAGCCACTGGAAGACCATTCGCCCGGCGTGAGCCTGAAGACGTGGCTCATCAACGGGTTTCGCTATGTGGTGCTCGATGCGCTGAAATGGTACAGACGCGAGTACGGCAGCATCACGTTCGAGGACTATCTGCGGTCGTTTGACGTGAGCGACAATCTGCGCTTGCAGTTCAACAGGACGGTGGAGGACGTGTGCGACCATGCACCACTCAGCCGTCAGGAGCGGCTGATTATCGATATGCTGCTGTTGCAGGGCTTCAAGTCGAAGGAAATAGCGGCGCAGATGGGGATGACCCCGTCGGCCATCTCGCAGAAGTACAAAAAGCTGAAGGAACAGATCATCGTGCCGTATTTCAAGAAAAACTTCGACATGGACCTGGACATGCCGGTGGTGATGGACAAAACGTCCATCCTGCCCAAAGGGGCGGCACTGGCCCATGCCTCAATGTCTGCACCGCCAATGGCAGAGCCGTTGGCTTTCAAGGATATGTATTTTACAGAAGAAGATATTATGGATCAGAAAAGAACGACAACAGAACTCAAGTCGGGCAAGCGTACTACGCCCGAGCGTATCACAGAACTGCAGCCGAACGAGATATTTGTGTTCGGCAGCAACCTGAGGGGAATGCACGGCGGCGGGGCGGCCTATACCGCCTACCGCAAGTTTGGAGCCATCTTGGGTCAGGGCGTGGGCCTGCAAGGCCAGAGCTACGCCATCCCGACGATGCAGGGCGGCGTAGAGACCATCCGACCGTATGTGGACGAGTTCATCGCGTTCGCCAAGGAACATCAGGAGCTGACGTTCCTCGTGACCCGTATCGGCTGCGGCATAGCCGGTTTCACTGACGAGGAGATTGCCCCGCTGTTCGCCGCTGCCCACGACGTGGACAACATCGTGCTGCCGCCGGACTGGTGACGCTAAGAAGCAAGCTGTATTGTTGATTGTCAAGTGCAAAAATACACATTCAAGGAAAACGAAGAGGTCATGGGCGATTTCCGCTCGACCTATGGTCGCTTGCCAAAGCAAGAACTTTCAACTAACAATATGCACGAAATGTTACTTTTTCTCAAAAAAAATGCAAGAAAAAGTACATTTTCGTGCTATTTTTAGAAATAATTACTATCTTTCCTCTAAAGAAAACTAAATTCTTTATCTCGACCGGCTTATAATTCGGGAATTATATCTAAATTTGCGTCGAAAAAGAAAATCTATATGGAGAATCGTAATATCATTGGCAGAGAAAAAGAGATGTCCGAACTACAACGTTGCCTTGACTCGGATCGTTCTGAACTTGTCATTGTTTATGGTCGTAGACGTGTTGGCAAGACATTCCTAATTGACCAGTTCTTTCAGGGTAGATATGATTTTACTTTTGTTGGAGGACATAAGTTGTCACAGCGTATTCAGCTCCGAAACTTTGCAAAGGTATTGAAACAAGCGATGAATGAAAGGCTACGGGTAGGCGCGTCAGCGGGAATGCGTTCTATTCGGAATTATAAAGATTGGTTTGATGCCTTTGATGCTTTAGAAGAATTTCTAGAATCACTTCCCACAAACAGGAAGAAGGTAGTCTTTATTGATGAAATGCCTTGGATAGACTCATTGTTGGCGGAGTGCCATTCTACTTAAGTCTTCTTGACACCAAAGAAAGCCTTGTACAGAATATCGATAGACTATGCTTTGCTCGTGGAGGTGCTCTCAGATTAGAGTTTGACGAGCTATATAATGCATTGTTTACACATGCAGATAAATATATAGCAGTTGTCCGACTATTAGCAGAACATCGCTGTGGGATGACAAGCCAGGACATTTCTGAGAGTACTGGAATAGATGGTGAACGACTTACAAAACTCCTAAAGAATCTGGAACGCTGTGACTTTATCATGAAGTTTAGATACTACGGTAAGAGGAAGCAGGACATCATTTTTAAGCTGACGGATTTCTATACCTTATTTTATATAAAGTACATTGAGATTTATAAGGATTCATACGATGAGCAGTGGTGGCAACATCATCTGGCCTCTCATAGTGTGGAGTCGTGGCAGGGATTGACATTTGAGCTTTTGTGCCTCATGCATATTCGCCAAATTCGTCAGGCACTTAACATTGGTGGTGTTGCCACAGAGGTTTCTGCATGGTTCGACCAGGCGGACAAGAAGAAGGCTGTACGAGGCTCGCAGATAGACCTCATTATAGAGCGGGCTGATAGAATAATCCATCTTTGTGAAATGAAGTTCAGCCAAAGTGAATATAGGATTACTGCCGATTATGAGGAGAAGCTTCGTACTAGAATGGCACTATTCAAAGAAAAGGCTAAGAATAAGCAGACGTTAGTACATACCTTCGTTACAACCTTTGGTGTGGCTAATGGAAAACATTCGAGCCTGGTTCATAGCGAAGTTACCTTGGATGGGCTATTTATCGCATAAGAATGGATCTGCAGAATTATCACGACTGGATAGTTGAGCGTCAACGATTTCTTGAGCGTATCAAGGAGTTCTTGCTTAGGCAAGCGGCAAAGCCGAGCGGGAAACCGAGAATTCCGAGTTGAAGAGACGGCTTGGCGAAGATGTCACGCCTATAGCGCAGGAGCCAACTGCTATGCAAACTCTTTCGCTTCAAGAAAAAATTGACTTGTTTCGAAGTTTGTTTAAAGGACGCGAAGATGTGTTTGCCAGGAGATGGTATAGCAAAGCGAGCGGAAAGGGTGGCTATCAGCCAGTATGCTTGAACGAATGGAATCGTCAACTATGCGATAAACGAAAGTTCAAGTGTGCAGAATGCCCGAATCGTCTGTTTGCTCCATTGACAGATAATGAAATCTACCGCCATTTAGAAGGAAAAGACGCAGATGGCAGGGATGTGATAGGGCTCTATGTACTCAATGAGGACAACACATGTAACTTATTGTGTACTGATTTCGATGACAAAAACTGTGAGCATGGCTATCAGGAAGATGTGGTAGCCTTTGTTGATGTCTGCAAGAGTTGGGGAATTCCTTGTTC
>FLNV01000741.1_pt1 | contig 43344 bp, 27 predicted proteins | sample 1140351 | NCBI WGS metagenome assembly FLNV01 (sample SAMEA3878207, study PRJEB12797) | bioreactor metagenome | biome: Moose rumen | place: Sweden | collected 2011-10
TGTGGTCATGTCCAACCAGACCCTTTATCCTGAAGCAGTGGATGTGGTGGGCTACAACTACACCGAAAGCCGCTACGACGAGGACCATCGGCAGTATCCACAGCGCGTGATATACGGCTCTGAGAACCGCCACGACCTGCCAGCATGGCTGTCTGTGCGCGACAAGGAGCACATCTTCGGCCAATTCCTATGGACAGGCATCGACTATCTGGGCGAGAGCGGCGTATGGCCAGCTCGCGGCAGTAGCGCCGGACTGCTGGACCTGGCCGGACAGCGCAAGCCTATGGGCTGGTACAGAGCCATGCTGTGGAGCCGACAGCCCACATGCTATATCGGAGCATACGCCCTGCCCGAGGGCAAGCGAGGCGGGACGAACCGCCGTGCCCAGGTGTCGCCATACGCCGACGACACATGGCAGTTCCAACCGGGCCAGCGCGTGCGCGTGGTGTGCTATGCCAACACGCCTGAACTGCGGCTGACACTGAACGGCCAGCCCGTTTCGGCACCCTTGCTGCACGACGCCGATACCGACATACGCTACTGGGATCTGACCTACAGTCCTGGCACGCTGCGCGCCGAGGGGCTGGCCAACGGACAGGTGGTGGCCTGCCACGAGATGCAAACAACGGGACGTCCCGTTGCACTGCGTGTAGAACAGATTTCAGAACCAGTCAATACGACGGCCAGCAATGAGAAGAATGAGGAGGAGGTGGTCATACTGCGCATTATGGCAACAGACGACGCTGGCCGAGAGGTGCGACTGGCCGACAACGAGGTAACGGTGCGCGTCACTGGAGGCGGACGCTTGCTTGGTCTGGAAAATGGCAATATCCAGGGGCCTACGGCACCACGGCGCGCCCCAGACTACCGCCCGCTAAACAGGCTGCGCCTACATGGCGGGCGCATGGTGGCCTACATCGGCACTGCCAACTCACCCGTACAGATACACGTCAGTTCGCCGCTGCTTGAGTCGGCCGAAATGACGCTAACGCAATAGCGACTGTATCTCCTTGTCAATGTCGTCTATCTGCATTGAGCGTTTCACTAGGTTGCCTTCGCGGTCGATGAGGAAGAACTCAGGCAAGTGCTGCACATTGTACATTGGCAGATAGCGTGAGTCAAGAGCGTCGTCGTCGTGTACGCACACCCACGGCAGGGCCTCGGTGCGCTGCAGCCAGAAATGACGGTCGGGATCCAGCGACACCTGGAATATCTCGAAGCCCCTGTCATGATACTTGCCATACAACTCCTGCATGAGCAATATGCGCTGCGTACTCTCCTGCTGGGCAAAGACATGGAAGTCGAGCATGACAACCTGTCCCTTCAGGTCTTGCAGGTGACGCTCGCGGCCGGTCTTGTCCTTCAGCCCGATGTTTATCGAGCCCGTCTCGACTATGATGTTGTCGGCACTCGCCTGCCCCACCCCTGCGGCCGACTGCGGCCTACGGGTCAGGCGCATGCCCTCCAGGGCTATGCTGTGAAGGTTCTCTGTGCGCGGCGACTCTGGGTGATACGTATCCCACGACGTTGCCACGGCTGCAAACACGCGCACATCGTCAGCGTCGGTGCGAGGGTTGAATATTAGCGAGTTGCCTATGGCCTGAAAAAGGGCGAAGTATGCACTGGCGCTCCAAGGCTCGGTGTAGATGTATCGGGCTGTCACCTCCCGCTTGTACCGGCTCACCATGTCCTCTATGGTCTGCTGCAGCTGCGAGGGACTAATGCCACCGCGACGTGTCAGGGCTATCACGCTATCCTGCAGACCTATCTGCCTGAGCGCCAGCTCGCGTATCTTCGCGTTTTGTCCCGTGTCGGCCACCTCATAGCGCGAGGCCAGGTTAGGCCATTGGCCTTTGATGCTGACGGTTTCTGTACTGTCTATTGCAAGGTTCACTATCTGGTCTGCTATACGCAGGCGATAGAACTCGGGACCCTGTGCGGGAGCGTCGCATGACAGGTGGAAACTACCGTCGTCGCCCAGCTTGACCGAAGCCATCTCTGTGATGTCGTCAATACCCACCAGCTCTATGTGCAACGTCGAGTCCTTGGCCCCACTGATAGTTCCCTCAACATGAAACTGGCGTCCGCTGCACGCCGTCAGCATAGCCGCAATGCCGGCCACAAGCGCCAGCCCCTGTGTCTTTATAGTCATATTTCTATGGAGTTCTTTATTCACTGTTGAATTTAGTTTGTCGGCTGCAAAGGTACAAAAAAGAATTTACAAATTATAATTTATAATTGAAAAGATTTTCTTACCTTTGCACCCGACCAAGCGAACAGTATGACAAGACGAAGCTACACATTAATATTATATACAGTGCTACTGACCTGTCTGATGGCTGTCGGCATGCCGGCACACGCACAGATAGGCGAACACCGCAACACTCTGTCCTTTGGAGCCAACGCAGGATGGAACATGTCCTCCGTGGGCTTCATGCCAAAGGTGCCCCAGAAAATGCAGGGAGGACTCACCTTCGGACTGACGGCACGCTACACATCGGAGAAGTACTTCTCGTCCATCTGCTCCATCGTGGGTGAGGTGAACATCTCGCGCACAGGCTGGCGTGAGGACATACTCGACAAAGAAGACCGCCCCATCACCCTGGCCGCCGACACATCGCTGGCCATAGCCTATCAGCGCAAGCTGACCTACGTGCAAGTGCCCATTCTGGCTCGTATGGGCTGGGGACGTGAGGACAAGGGCCTGCAGTTCTTCATTCAGGCTGGACCACAGTTTGGCGTGTTGATAGGCGAGGCTACGGACACCAATTTCGACCTTCAGACGCCACTGCACCGGCAGCGTGTTTCCAGCGTGGTGGCACAGGACACTATGGCTGTAGAGCGCAAGGTTGACTATGGCATCATGGCCGGAGCCGGACTGGAGCTATCACACCCCAAAATTGGCCATTTCCTGTTGGAGGGCCGTTACTACTATGGTCTGGGCGACCTGTTTGGCAATTCCAAGAAAGACTATTTTGGCCGCTCCAACCTGGGTATCATAACCGTGAAACTTACATACCTGTTCGACGTAATGAAATGACGGCCGACACGCCTGCCTTTTCATTACATTCCTGACACTTTTCTAAGGTATCTTAGCCCAATTTCTGACACTTTCCCAATAAAAACGAGCCGCTATCCTCACGGACAACGGCCCTCATGAAACAAAAATCTGGTGGCGGGCGGGCTTTCACAGCAGACCCGCCATTTCTATTAACATAATTAAATCATTTGCATCTGAGATCTGTATATAGAGTATATAGCTCAGTGCCTCGGTTATGTTTATTCCTCCTCGTCGTCCCACAGGTCGCGGTCATGGCCGCGGCCGTAGGTCACGTCATTGGAATTGTATTCGTTGCCCATGCTGGTTATACCCAGCAGGCTTTCCGTCTTCACCGCCACAATAAGGGTCTTGGGATTGATATAGTTCTTTTTCATGGTTGCTTTCTATTTTTTTGTTGTTGTGTTTTTGGGAGTTTAGGAGTTTGGGAGTTTAGACATTAGCTTCTCCTTCATTCTTCACTTTTCACTCTTCACTTTCATTTAACGATGTACTTGCGTCCGTTCTTGATGTACAGGCCACGGGCGGGCTGGCTGACGCGCTGACCACTCAGGTTGTAGCAATTGTCCATTGTCCATTGTCCATTGTCAATTGCCTTGACGCCCGTTGTCTCGTCGCCAAAGACAAAGCCCTGCACGGGAGCTGACAGTGCGCTCGTGGGCACGGCCAGATAAGCCTTGTTGGCAGCAATGCTGAATGCAGCACCGTCCTCAGCGCCCCACCAGAAGCCCAGGTCAGTGCCGTTGTGCATGGTCAGGCGGTAGAACTTGCAGTCCGTGCCAGCAGTTGTTGCGTCTGCCAAGGCAAAACCTGAAGCCTTCAGGCAATTGTCCTCACCGAGCACAGATATTCCGACACCAGAAGCAGGAGTGAAAGTTACCTTTCCTGCGGTTGCGGAAGAAACCAAGACACCTGTGTTGGCAGGAACGACAGCACCAGCAGCATAGTCAACCACATTCAGTTTGCCGTCTTCAATGGCGATTTCTGACACTGTAACACCAGCGGGGAACTTGAAGGGAACAGAGCTTGAGAACGTGCCATAGTATTTCACACCGTCTGTACAGGCAGAAGCAAGCGTCATTGAAATGCCTTGCTTGTAGATTGCAAAGGTCTGGCCAGTAATATTACTATTAATTGAAGTATAGCAACGCCAATCCTGAGAAATATAAATACCTATATAACGATTTTGTTCTGTGTTATACAGGTAGTCGGAACTAACTTTAAACGTACCTGCACTACCACCAACCCGAAGGCCATTATTATTGTTCGTACAATACAGTACGCTCGTTGTACCATTCTTGTATATTACATATCCATCCGTGGCATTGCCGCTCACATTCCATTTTAGCTTGTCAGCGACAGAAACAATAATATTGTCCGTGACAGTCACAGACACAGCACCAGGAGCGCTGCTTGTTCCGTTGTCATTAGACATCGCATAAGTACTGCTATTATCTCCTACTATGACTATTACATCGTCAGCGGATATAGCAGAAAGACCTGTTTTAACAAAAACATTACTCAGGTCAACCTTTGTGAAAGTGGCGGAGGCAACATCGCTGTCATCCAATCCGTCCTTAACAGCAATCGCCTTAACGGTTGTCGTTTCTGTGATTTCAAACGCAGACGTGTAAGAGATTGAAGAGCTTGTAGGTGTGGAGCCATCAAGTGTATAGTAGATTGCAGCACCATCAGTTTCACAAGCCAATGTCACACTCTGTGACTCCTCAAAAGTGCCGCCGTCGGGACTTATGGTCGGTGCGGCTACTTGAGCAGAAGGGTCTGCATTCAACTTTCCTTTTATAACAATAGACTGGACACCGCATCCTTTACTGCTCGACGCTCCAAAACAGGCTATAGTTAATACGCCTGTACCTGTAGGACTAATTGATAAAGCGGAACTTGCTACTATTGAAGTACTGCTCGGACTATACGATGTTAAATCATCACCTTTAACATCCTGCCTTACTGATATTTTTCCCTGAGTAGCATCTGGACCGCCAAATTTTCTTGCACTTATCGTGATTGTTATGTTCTTATAATTTGACCAATTAATACTCGGGGTAGCGATGCTTGCATCACTTGATATTAACTTGTAATAGCCTCCACTTGCAGTTGCGTATTCTGCATTGGTTATTGTCCACCCTGTGTTGGAGTCATGACTGAATGAGGCTATTGTCTCTTCCTCCGCCCACACACTTGTGCTGCCTGCTATGAGGGCGCACAGCAGGAGCATCACCTTTGAGAGTAAAGTTTTCCTCTTCATAGTTTTTTTGAATTTTGATGTTAATTGGTTGATTAATGTTTATTATATCAGATGTTTGTCTCTCTGCAGTTGCCATGCGAAGGAAACACCCCTGTAATACACATTAATATTATATACACACAAAAAGGCGTGAACCGAATGATCTCCACATCTCTTCGTGAGGTTCCGGAAATGACCCTTGAACAAAGATATAGATACAACGAGCCCACGCTATGCGTGAACCATCGTACTCCATCTTGTGTTCAACTGAAATTTTCCGGATTTCACGAACAAGACAGAAGCACAACGCTTCATTATTCCCCGCGATGTCTTTTGAGTGGCATCGACCTTACGGCTTCCGCCAAAAACTCGGGTGCAAAGGTACTACTATTTTGTGGAACAGCAAAGGAAAACGCCGAAAAAGTTTCCCGTGCGAACTTTTCCGGCGTTTAACGGTGCTTAACGGTGCAACAGACTTAAATAGATACTGTCTTTACCATATACTTCTTACCACCTCGTATATATATGCCTCGCGGCAGACGAGTGGTAGGCGTAAGCTTTTGTCCGCTGATTGTATAGACACGCTCATTATCGTCACTGCTGGCTGCGACAGAGTGGATAGCTGACACAGCATCGATGATCTGAGTTGGTGCAGGGATACCTTCCACGTAATAGCCATTCACTACGTACTCCGTACCATCGAATGGACGTGGATTGTCGCCGTTTTTGGTAATGATGAAATTGGTGGGAGCTACATTGCCTTGGAACACAAACTTGTAGATGTAGCTACCATTGGCAGCAGCACCCATCAGCGTCATAGCAGGTCGGCCGCTCCAGTCGCCGCTGATGCCGAGGTGCTGTTGTTCAGTCTGTCCGTTGCCCCAAGCCCATACGCGATAGTCGGCTATATCAGGGGTCTCGAAGAACAGGGCCATCTCGTCACTGCTGCCAAGCATTGGTACATAGATCTCAGGGGATGGCAGCGATTCTTCTGAGAATTGTCCCTTGACATAAACCTGATAGCCTTTGGCCTCTATATTAAATGTGTTGGTTGCGTTGAGCGTTACCTGCTTGCGGCTTGTACCCTGACTGATAGTCTGGCTGTCGAGCCACAGGCCGTACTGGCCTGCTGTGATACCTGTGATGGTGGGTGTGGCGGCTGAGGTGCCGAAATTGATTACGACAAGGACTTCTGAACCATCTTCCACCTGTCCTGACAGAGAAGGAGCCTTGCAGGTATAGGCCATTACAGCGGAGTTGTTCGTCACTGTGAGCCAGTTAACTGTGTGGCTGCTGGCAGTGGTCTTGCCATCTTGCAGGGCAGTAGCGCTGTGCTTGAGGGCTGCGAGGGTGCGTATGGTGTTCTGCATCTTGGCATCTACGCTGCTCCAGTTGATTTTCTCATCAGTAAAATAATTGAGTGGCTGGTTACCACCTATTTCCTGTCCGTTGTATATGAGAGGCATGCCCCAAACGGTAAAGGCGAGAACGGTGAGCGGATAGCGGTTGTCGCCATACTTCTGTGTGAGCGTCTTGGCTGACTCGTTGTAGTTCTGGTCGTGGTTGGTCAGATAGACCATACGCCCAAAGTTGATACTGGACTGATACCCAATGAGTGTATTGACAAATGCCTTGGGACGCGCGGCAGCATTGCCACCGGGGCCGAAACTAAGAAGCTGGCTTTGGAATTCCCACGCATAGTCGTAATCGAAGCCCGCAGTCTTCAGTCTGGTTGCGTCCTTGGCAATATCCGCCTCACCAAGGAAAGTAAAGCCCTCGCCTACTTCCCCGGAATTGGGCCGACTTGCCTTATAGCTCTTGACCTCGGGAATAGCGGTCTGCCAATATGAAGTGGGGATATATGAACTGCTGACATAATCGCAACGGTAGCCATCAATGTCGGCTTGGTCTATCCAGAATTTCAGACAGTCGGTCATGGCCGTGGCCAAGCTGGGATTGCTGTAGTTGAGCTGATAGACATCGCCGTAATTATTTGGGTGTACAAACTGGCCACCACTTTGTACATAGTAGTCGGGATGGGTGGTGACCCATGTTGCGTTGGTGGCTGTGTGGTTGGGCACCCAGTCAAGCCACACCTGCATATCGAGCGCATGGGCAGCACTGACAAAAGCCTTAAGGTCTGCTATGGTGCCATAGGAAGGATTGACCTGTTGGAAGTCGGTGGCTGCATAGGGGCTGTTGATGCCTCCACCACGCGGGTAGATGGGCATCAGCCATACAATGTCAACACCCACTTGCTTCAGGTGGCCAAGCTGCTGCTGTGCTGCTGCAAGGGTACCTTCGGCAGTGAACGCGCCGATGTTCATTTCATAGATGACCTGTCGGCCTGCTGCCCGTTGGCCTGTGGTGTTGTTGATGTCATCTACATAGTCGGCAAACGATTGTAAAGGTGTGAAGGTAATAAGACAAAGAGGTAAAAATGAAACCACATTATTCATTACCTTGCTCAGTATAGTATTTACCATTCTACTACTTTATTATGTTTCACGTATTTTCTCTTTTAACCTAAAAAGCGGGCTGTCCATTCTTCGCAGAGCAGACAGCCCTTTGCAAAATAAGTTAACTCTAACTAAACAGTAAGTCTTTGATGAAGCATTTCGTTACTGTTTTACGTAAACTGCAAAACCCTTTGCGCCGAGAGCGATGGGGGTGTCTGCACTAAGAGTCGCTGTAGTGACGGCGGGACCGTCGGCTATGGTCTGCTCGTTGAGCCACTGGGTGTAGGTGCCGGCGGCGATGTCGGCGCAACTCACCTGACAAGGCTCGGCGCCGAGGTTGAGCAGCACCAGCACGGCTCCGCGGCGGTAGGCCAGCACCGTGGGCTGGTCGGTGTCCAGAATGTCCACGGGTGCCGTGGCAGCCAGCGAGGGCTGGGTGTGGTGCAGGGCCACGAGGGTGCGCACCATGTGCTGCATCTTGCGGTCCACCTGCTCCCATTTCACCTTGGCGTCGGTGAAATAGTTCAGCGTGTCGGGGTCGCCTATCTCCTGTCCGTTGTAGATGAGAGGCATACCGTAGAACGTGAACTCAAGCACGGTGAGCGGATAGCGGTTGTCGCCGTAGAAGTCCTTCAGCGTGTGTCCGCCGTCGTTGTAGTTCTGGTCGTGGTTGGTCAGATAGACCATGCGGTGGTTCTTCACCGTGGCCGAGGCCTCAAGGAAGCGGTTGCAGAGCATCTTCAGCGTGTCGGCCGACGGGCTGTCCTTGAACCGCCAGGCCAGTGCGCCCTGGAAGTCCCATGCATAGTCGTAGTCGAAGCCGCACGAGTCTATGCGAATGTTCTCAGCATTGGTGATGTCGGTCTCGCTGAGGAACTCGACGGTGCGGCCGCGGCTCTTCAGTTCGGCGATGATGTTCTGCCAGTAGCTGACGGGAATGGTGGGGCTGCTGACATAGTCGCAGCGGAAACCGTCCACGTCGCACGAGTCAACCCAGAACCTCAAGGCACCGTTCATCTCGCCCACCAGTCCCTCGTCCTGGTAGTTCAGCTCGAAGACGTCGCCCCAGCCGTGGGGGTGAATCATCTGGCCCTTCTTGTCGGTGGTGAAGTACTCGGGGTGAGACTGCACCCAGGGGTTCTCCACGGCCACGTGGTTGGGCACCCAGTCGAGCCACACCTTTATGCCGCGCTCATGGGCGGCGGCCACAAACGCCTTCAGGTCGGCCACCGTGCCATAGGCGGGGTTGACGTCGCGGAAGTTCTTTGAGGCATAGGGTGAGTGCATGGTCTCTCCGCGGGGATAGACAGGCATGAGCCACACGATGTCCACACCCAGCGTGTCAAGGCGGCCCAGCTGCTGCTGTGCGGCCTGGAACGTGCCCTCGGCGGTGAAGGCTCCCACGTTCATCTGGTAGATGACGCGGTTGTCAGGACTCACCGGCTCGGTGTTGTCCACCGTGAACTGTCCCTTGCCCGGGTCGCAGGCTGCTATGAGCAGCACTGCGACGAGGGTCAGGAGTGACGACAGGTTCTTCTTCATGCACATATAATAAACCTTCTTCATACACATATAATAATCTATGAGTCCACTTGAAAAAGTCATTTTGTCAAAAAAATAGCTACTGATAATCAATAGGTTATAATCCAAAATCTGGCAAATTTGGACTTTTTCGAGTGGACTCATCTATGAGTTATGAACTATGCACTCAGTTAGCCGTGAAGTTGTAGCTCTGATCGGCCGTGACGGTGGCGATGTCCTGCTGCACGCCGTCGCCTTCACCGTTCAGAATGAGGTTATAGGTGCCGCCGTCGTTGGGCAGGGGGAAGACCAGCACGCCGTCAGCATTGCTGCTGGGCTTGATGCCGCGCCAGCCGCCGTATATCTCACCGTCGCCCCAGGCGTAGAGCCGCGGGTCTGTGTAGCCGGCATTGTTCTGTATGGTCACCGTGTTGGGCGACTCCACCCACTCGATGCCGACCTCAAAGAAATGGCTGCCGGCAGTCGATACGGCGGGACCGTCCACCTGGGGTGAACCGTTGTCGTTAAGTATCAGGCTGTAGTTGCCGTCGGCAGGCAGTTCGAAGAGCAGCCAGCCGTTGTCGGTAGTCTTCACAGGTGCAGCGCCGGGCCAGCCGCCGCAAGCCTCGCCATCGCCATACACATAGAGGTGCGGGTCTGCATAGCCAGCAGCGTTCTTGACTGCAATGAACACCTTCTCACCCGCGGGCTGAGGGTCAGGCTCAGGCGTGCCGCCGCCACCGCCGCCGCCCTGATAGGTGGCAGGGTCTATCTCCTCCACGCCACTGGCAGTGACGTGCAGATAGACGTGACGGTCGATGGTGAAGGCAAAGTCGGCCAGCTGCGTGCCGCCGCCGTTGTTGTTGAAGATGAGGTTCTCGGCCAGACCCGTGTTAGCCTCGCCCAGGTCGAAGTACTTGTAGGTGTTGCCGTTGATGGTCTGCTCGCCGGTGACGGCCATGCCCGGCCAGCCGCCGTTCAGGTTGTTCACGTCGCCCCACATGTAGAGGGTGATCTCGTCCCAGCCAGTGTCGTCGATGATAAACACAGCATAGCCGTCGTGCGGCACCTCGGGCTCCACGCCTATCTCCTCCACGCCTTCGGCAGTGATGCGCAGGTAGATGTCGCGGTCGATGGTGAAGGCGAAGTCGGCCAGCTGCGTGCCGCCGCCGTTGTTGTTGAAGATGAGGTTCTCAGCCAGACCGGTGTTAGCCTCGCCCATGTCGAAGTAGGTCCACTTCACGCCGCCCTTCTCCCATGTGCCTGTGGGCTGCATGCCGGGCCAGTCGCCGTTCAGGTTGTTCACGTCGCCCCACATGTAGAGGGTCAGAGCGTCCCAGCCTGTCTGGTCGTCCACATAGACCACGAAGCCGTCGTGTGCAGGCTCGGGCTTCTCGCCTCCGCTCCAGTAGTAGCTCTCCCAGCGCTGTCCCCAGACGTTGGTGAAGCTGCCCACAGCGGGATTGTCGGTATGTGTGGCCAGTTCGCCGTTGATGGTGTACTCCATGCCCTGCGTCTGCGAGTAGAAGCGGAAGCCGTCGGCCAGCGTCTTGCCACCGACAAAGCTGTTCGGGTCAAGGTAGATGCCCCACTTCTGGTTGCTGTTCTCAGCCTTGGTCAGCAGGTACTGCGGGTCGCCGATGGCAGCGCTGTCGCCGTTGAAGGCACCCACGATGTACATCTCCTCGTCAGCGGTGGTGCCGAAGGGGGCGATGAACTCCAGCAGGATGCGGTCGGCGCGGGTCTCAAACTGCTGACGCTCGTGGTCGAACGTGATGTCCTCTTTGTCTGAGCAGCTGCTCATGAAGCCCGTCATGGCCAGCAGGGTCAGCGCCAGACTGTATAGTTTCTTGTTCATGATATATCTCGTTTTGATTATTGTTCACTAAATAAGCGGAAGCCGATTGACCTCTGGTCGCCTGGCTCGTCCAAGAAATTATTCACTCTTCACTTTTCACTATTAATAGTTCGGGTTCTGAATGAGTCCAGGGTTGACACCGATGGCCGACTGCGGCAGCGGGTACCACTCGTACTTGCGGTCGCGCTTGGCGGGCAGGTTGACACCGTCCTCAGTGGCGCGGCCCCAGAACCACCACGTGCCCTGCGTGAACTTGTCGAAGCGGCGCAGGTCAGTGCGGCGACGGTTGCCCTCGCCTAAGTATTCCTTACCCCACTCAGAGAGTACCCAGTCCATGGTGAACTCGTTGTCGCTGAAGCCTGGGCCAGCAATGGCCAGTGCATTAGTGCGGTCGGCAGAGCTGAAGTAGCGTTGGCGTATCTGGTCGATGTACTGCTTGGCTTTGCCGCTGTCACCCTTGCGCATGGCACACTCGGCTACCATCAGGTAAGCCTCGGCCAGACGGAACTGCACGTCGTCGATGCTCTTGAAGCCGCCCTTGTCGTCGTTGGGATAGAGAGGATACTTCACCAGGCGCACACCCGAGTTGGTCTCGCCCCAGCGGGGATTCATCACCACCTCTAAGTCGCGGCCCTGGTTGAGGAAGGTTCCCACCTGGTCCACATAGACCAGGTCCTGACCGTCGCGGTCGGCGTCAGCCTTCAGCACGTCGCCCGTGCCAAAGTTGGCACGAACGGTGCCCTTGAGGAACATGCCGGGACCGTGTGTCTTGGTGGCAGCGTCATAGACATAGTTCTGCTTGCGAATGTCGCGGTTGTCAAAGCGCTCGTAGGGTGCGCCCAGCTTGTCGTTGTAGGGAGCGTCGAGGAAGCACACCGGATTGTCGGTGCCGCCTGTGGGCTGCACGTTGCCAGAGTTGTCGTAAGAGGGCACGAGACAGACGCAGTTCCATGCGCCGATGCCGTCATAGCTCTGTCCGAAGTAGTCGGCGTAGCCGTACCACATGCCCACCATGGTGCGCACGTTGGAGATGGCGTTGGCCTCACCCTGTCCGTCCTCGGCAGCCAGCGCGAAGATGACCTCGGGACACGTCACGTTGTCGATGCTGTAGATGTCGCGGTAGTTCTCAGCCAGGCTGTAGTTGCCGTACTCGCCGTCGATGATCTTCTGTGCCAGCGCGCTGCACTCGTCGTAGTGGTCCTCACCGATGAAGACCTCGGCATTGAGCAGCAGGCGGGCCTTCAGCATACGGTTCATGGCCTGATTGGCGCGGTTCACCATGCTGTGGTTGGCGTCGTCCTTGGCCAGAGCGCCAACGGTAGCGTCAAGTTCCTCGGCAATGAAATTGTAGATGATCTTACAAGAGGTGTTCCAGTCAGCATCGGCAGTGCCGGGCACGTCGCTGCTGGCCGAGGTGTTCAGCGGCAGCGCGCCGCCCCACAGCTCGAAGATGCAGTAGTAGTTCCATGCACGCAGGGTGCGAACCTCAGCCACATACTGTGCCAGTGCCTCGGGTGTCATGCCCAGTGAGCCGGCGTCCAGGCTCTCCAGGTCGCTCAACAGCAGGTTAGCCAGTCCGATGGCCGTCCAGGCTCCGTTCCATGCATTCTGTATGATGGTCGATTCCGAGTTCCAGTTGTGCCATGACAGCACGGTCTTCATGGCCTCGTCCCAGCCCCACTGTCCGCCGTTCCACACGCGCCATGTGAGCTGGTCGGCGGGATACTCTGACAGGTGGAAGAAGTTCTCACCGGCCAGGGTGTTAGATGTCTGTCCGTAGATGGCGGCCACGGCACCCTGTACGCTGGCCTCGTTCTGGTAGTAGACGCTGGCATCAATGCGGTCGTACACCTTCTCGTCCAGGTCGGTGCAAGCGGTAAGTCCCACCATGAGGCAGGCTGCACCGAATATGTTATATTTCAGGATATTCATAACTATATTAATTGTCTGTTTTTCAGTTGTCAATTAGTGGAAACGCAGCGTTACGCCGAGGCTGACCTGTGTGGCCTGCGGGTAGGCACTGTTGGTGTCAACGCCCGGGGTGATGCCGGTAGAGGTGACGATAGACGGGTCATTGCCCTCATACTTGGTCAGGGTGAAGAGGTTCTTTGCCGTCACATAGATGCGCAGACTCTCTATCAGCTCGCGGTTCTTCGGGGTCAGGTTGTAACCGAGGGTCACGTTGTCCAGCTTGAAGTAGTTGCCGTTCTCCAGGAAATAGCTGGAGATGATGCCGCCGCTCGAGTAGATGTCGGCATAGTCGGTGTAAGCCGTGCGCAGCACGTTGTCGGTGCCTGCTCCGCGCAGCCCCATGCCATACTTGCGCATGTTGAAGATCTTGTAGCCCAGAGCGCTGCGGAAGAGCATGCTCAGGTCCCAGTTCTTGTAGCGGAACGAGTTGTTCCACGACAGGAAATGCTTGGGCGAGCCGTTGCCTATGTTGCGCTTCCACGACGGATCGGCCTGTGCGGCAGGCTGTGCGTTGCCGTCGTTGTCATAGACCAGCAGCAGACCGTTCTCGTCCACGCCAGCGTGTTCGTAGCCGTAGAACTGGCCTATCTTGCCGCCTTCCTCCACGCGGAAGAAGTACTCAGACGTACCCACGCCGGGCTTCTGGTAGAGGTCCAGGTAGGCCATCTTATAGACATCGCTCGAGAGCTTGGTCAGCTTTGTCTCGCCCATGCTCCAGTTGATGCCCGTGGTCCACTTAAACTCACTCTTGGCCAGCACGTCGTAGTCGAGGCTCACCTCTAAGCCGGTGTTCTTGGTGGTGCCGACGTTCACCAGAATGTTGCTGTAGATGAACGGAGGCTGCGGTGCGGTGTAGTTGTAGAGCAGGTCCTGCGAGCGGCGGTCGAAGTACTCGATGCTACCGCGCAGGCGGCTGTCTAATGTCACAAAGTCGAGACCGACGTTGAAGGCAGTCGATTTCTCCCATGCCAGGTCAGGGTTGGCGTTGAGCGAGGGAGCGTAGCCGTTGATCCACTGGTTGCCGATGTAGTAGGCGCTGCTGGTGCTGTAAGTGGCCAGCGACTGGTAAGCGTCGAAGTCAGAGCGGCCGGTCACACCGTAGGAGATGCGCGGCTTCAGGCTCTGGAAGGTCTGACTCAGGCTCTCCAGGCCGGGCGTCTTGGTCACCTCCCATGCCAGCGAGGCCGAGGGGAACGAGCCCCACTTGGTGTTCACACCAAACTTGGTGCTGCCCTCACGGCGCATGGACACCGAGGCGTAGAGCATGTCGTTGAAGTTGTAGTTCAGACGGCCGAAGAAGCCGATGAGCGTTGCCTCAGACGAGCCGCCCCAGAGGCTGGCCTTGCCGTCCTGCAGTGCGGTGCCGTTGCCGATGCCGTACCACGACATAGAGTCATAGACAAAGTCCTTGTTCTCGTTGCCGCTCTGCTCCCACTTGCTGCGCTCCCAAGAGTAGCCCAGCACAGCCTTCAGCTGGTGCTTCTCCAGCGTCAGCGTGTAGTTGACCAGCCACTCCAGACGGTTGGTCCACCATTTCTGGTAGTTCACGTTGGCGCGGCCTGCGTAGCCGTTCCAGAACGACTCGCTGGAGGTGGAGGGCGTGTAGAAATTGCTCTTCAGGTCGTTGTACTGCATGGCGTAGCTCAGCGAGGTGTTCAGCGTGTGCATGTCGGTCTGCAGTATGTTCAGCTTCACGTCGGCGTTGCCCAGCAGATAGACACGGTCGCCGTTGCTCACGTTCTCGCGCAGGTCGTTCACGGGGTTGTGAATGTCTGTGGGCGAGTTGGGCTGGAAGTAAGAGCCGTCGGGGTTCTTCACCGGAATGGTGGGGTTCATGGTGAGGGCCGTGTCAAACAGGCCGTCGTTGCCCCAGTCCTCATGCACCTTGCGGGCACTGAGCGAGGCGTTCACCTGCAAGTAGTTCTTCAGCATACGCTGCTCCATGACGAAGCGGCCGCCGTACTCCTCGCGACCCGAAACGATGTCCAGACCGTTGCTCCTCTTGTAGTTGAGCGAAGCGCCGAAGAATCCGTTCTTCGTTGAGCTGTCGATGGAGACGTACTGGTTCAGGTTGTAGCTGACAGGACGCGTTATCTCGTCCCACCAGTCGGTGTCGCCGCCGTAGTCCTGTCCGCGGCGTGAGCGGCGGAACTCCTCTGTGGTCAGAATGTCGGGTTTTGACTTGGCAATATTCAGCGCCACATAGCTGTCGTAGGTCACGTTGGTCACGCCCTGCGTGCCCGAGCCCTTCTTGGTCGTCACCAGGATGACGCCGTTGGCTCCGCGCGTACCATAAATAGCTGCCGAGCCGGCGTCCTTCAGCACGGTGATCGACTCCACGTCCTGTGTGGCAATGTTGCGCAGGTCGCCACCGGCTATGCCGTCGATGACGATCAGCGGGCCGTTGGAAGCCATGAGCGAGCCAGCACCGCGTATCTGGAAATCGGTCATCGAGTTAGGATTGGCCTCGGCCGAGGCGGCAATGTTTATACCAGCCACCTTACCTGCGATGAGCGCCATAGGGTCGCTGGCAGCACCCTGGTTGAACTGATCCCTTGAGACTTGCACAACAGAACTGGAAATCTCCTTTTTGGCCATGGAGCCGTAGCCCACCACGACCACCTCGTTCAGCTGGGCAACGTCTTCACTGAGCGTAATCTCCAGCCCATTCTTTGCTTTCACCTCCTGCGGATTGAAACCGATGTAGGTGACAACAAGTGTAGCTCCTGACTGACATTTCAGCTGAAAATTACCATTGAAGTCTGTCACGGTGCCGTTGGTTGTTCCCTTCTCCACCACGCTGGCGCCGATGACATCCTCGCCGGTGTCATCCTTTACATGGCCACTGATGGTGGTCTGTGCAGAAACATCCAAGGCAAAAAACACTACCGCCATTAGCATGACTAATCGACGAAAGAAATGCTTTGTTTTTTCCATTGCATTTAGTTTTTAGTAATTTGGTTAATATGAAAATATAGTTTTTATGTATTAGACAGGAAGATTTCTTGTGCAAATTTACACAGTTACTGACAACTACAAAGTCAAACAAACTAAAATCAAAGTATAACAAAAAGTAAGCACCTGATTAACAGGCCTATCCAAGAATGATTTGATTAATAAATCAAAACAGTTGCAAATGGAAATGAAATAAAAATGACCTTGATTGGCCTTTTGATATTTGGTGGTTAGCAAGAAACTCCGTACCTTTGCCCCACAGTTTCAAATGAGCCCTACACTATGAACCTTAGAAAGCTGTTATTAACAATTCTGGCTTGCATATATTGTGCGCACGCCGAGGCGGGAGATGTCTCTGCCAGCAATAGGCAGTTGTACAAGACACTTGACTCGCTGATTGAACTCCAACCAGAATTGATTAGAGCGAAAGAGGCGAGGATTCGCGTCATAACCGACGGAATGTCGGCCATAAAACTGAATGACGCACAGTTGTATCAGACCTACAAAAGACTATACGACGAGTATCTTGCCTTTAAGTTTGACTCTGCCTTTTCTTATATAAATAGATGTGTAGAACTGCAACAGCGCATGAGCGACGCAGACCTGAATGCCGAGAGTCGAATCGCACTGGCACATATCCTGGCCGTGACTGGCATATTCCGCAAGGCACAACAGATAATCGAGGTCATAGATGTGAGCAGGTTGAGCCTGGAGCGACGGGTGGAATACTACAACCAGATGGGCGAGCTGAACCTCTACCGCTCGGAGATGGCGCAGTACTCGCCTTATTTCAGCGAGTACATTGACAGCGCACAGTACTACCGTCAGCTGATATTGCAGCTGGCACCCAGGGGGTCGTATGAGTATGTGACCAACCTGGCCGGGTACACCTGTGAGACGGGCGACGTGAACAAGGCCATACGCCTCTTTGAACACTATCTGTCCAGGCTGTGTCCGGGTGACCGCCGCTACTCCATCATGACCAGCACGCTGGCCTATTTCTATATGCGCAAGGGCGACACCGCGCAGCAGGAGCACTACCTGCTGCTGAGTGCCATCAGCGACCTGCGCGGAGCCATACTGGAAAACACCGCGCTGCGCGAGCTATCTGCCATTATGATGGAACGGGGCGAATATGCCAAGGCATACCATTATCTGCAGCAAGCAAGCGAAGATGCAAAAAGCTATGGTAGTCGTCTGCGCAGTCTGCAGGTGGCACGCATGGCACCGCTCATTACCCGGGCATACGACATGGAGCGTACCACTGCCGAACACCGCACACGTATGCTCTTGGCTATCATCTCCGTCTTCGCTGCGCTTCTGGTGGTTACCATAGTCTATACCCTCTCGCTGGTGAAAAAACGCAGGGTGGCCAACGAGGAGATCAGTAGGATTAACTCCGAATTGATAAACAGCAACACACAGATGCAACTGCTGAACAGTCAGATGAAGGAGTCGAACCGCATTAAAGACGAATACATAGGACGCTTCCTGGAACTAAGCAGCAACCTGATTCATCGTGGAGAAGAACGTGCCAAACAGCTCAATCGTCTGGCACGCGACAGGAAAATTGAAGACTTATATGCTGAACTGAAGAGCCAGAAGGCTATAAACGAAGGAATCCGACTGTTTTATCAGAACTTTGACACGGCATTCCTTAATATCTATCCCAATTTCATCGTGGAAGTAAACCGCCTAATGACCCCTGAAAATCAGTTTGAATTAGATGCCGGAGGAGGCCGTCTGACCACCGAACTGCGCGTATTGGCTCTCATTCGACTTGGCATAAGCGACAACCAGGCCATTGCCGACATACTGCGCTCCAGCATTACTACCATCTATACCTATCGCTCAAAACTGAAGTCGCGAGCAAAGCTGAAAAACTGCTTTGAGGACGACATCAAGAAAATAGCCACTTATGAAGAAAATAATTGAATGCGTGCCAAACTTCAGCGAGGGCCGCAACATGCAGACCATAGATGCCATAGCCAACAGCATAAGGAGCGTTGACGGCGTCAGTCTGCTCAACATTGACCCGGGTGCAGGAGCCAACCGAACCGTGATGACCTTCGTTGGCGAGCCAGAGGCCGTGGCCGAGGCCGCCCTGCGCATGACGGCCACGGCCAGCCGACTGATAGACATGAGTCGGCATCACGGCAGTCATCCGCGCATAGGTGCCACAGACGTGCTGCCGCTGGTGCCTGTCAGTGGCATTAGCCTTTTAGACACAGCGCAGATTGCCACAGCGTTAGCCCACCGCATTGCTGCAGAACTGCAAATACCATGCTACCTCTATGAAGCTGCAGCCATACAGCCCAAACACCGCAACCTGGCCAACTGTAGAAAAGGCGAATACGAGGGCTTGGAGGCACGCATGGCTTCATCCTGTCCTGCCGACCACCCTGACCTTGGCTGGCGACCGTGGGATCAGCAGATGGCGCATACGGGCTGCACCGTGGTTGGTGCACGCGACTTTCTCATTGCCGTAAACTTCAACCTTAACACCGACGACACCGACGCCGCCAACAGCATAGCACGAAGCGTAAGGGAGAGCGGATGGCACGGCAGGCCCGGTACCCTGCCCGGGACGAAAGCCATAGGCTGGTATATACCCGAATACGGCTTTGCCCAGGTGTCGATGAACATCTGCGACAGACGAAAGACACCGTTGCACCGCGCATATACAGAGGTGTGCCGCCAGGCCGAGGCACGTGGTCTGCACGTCACTGGCACTGAGCTGATAGGCATGGTGCCCATGCAAGTGTTGGCCGACGCGGCACAGACCTTGGGCGGCATGCCGCCCGGCAGCGACATGCGACAACAGGCTGAAGCAGCAGTCAGGCTACTGTCATTAGACCAGATAGGGCCATACGTGCCCGAAGAACGCGTTATTGAACTGGCAAAGGAGTTAAGAATTTAGAGTTTAGAGTTTAGAATTAATGGACACGCAAGAAATCTTCAAGCGCACACGTCTGCTGATAGGCGACAGTGCCATGCAACAGCTTTCTGCGAGCAGTGTCATCGTATTCGGCGTGGGTGGCGTAGGCTCATGGTGCGCTGAGGCGCTGATACGCTCCGGAGTAGGCAGACTGACAATAGTGGATTGCGACTGTGTGGCGCCATCGAACATCAACCGACAGCTGATGGCCACCACGCAGACCGTAGGACAGCCCAAGGTGGCGGTGCTGGCGCGCAGGCTACTTGAGATAAACCCCAACGCAGAAATCGAGACACGTCAGGACGTGTTCTGCGAGGATACATCTGCCACTTTCCACTTGGAGAGCTACGACTATATAATAGACGCCATTGACTCGCTGCGCGACAAGCTGCTGCTCATAACCCTGGCCACACAGATAGAGGGTACACGCTTCTTCTCAAGCATGGGTGCCGCCCTGAAACTGGATCCCACACGGGTGAAGGTGGCCAACTTCTGGAATGTGAAATGCGACCCGCTGGGCCGTATGCTGCGCAAGCGACTGCGCCAGCGCCGCCTAATGCCCGAACGCAGTTTCCTGTGTGTCTATAGCGACGAGATGCTGCAAAACCAAGGCGACACCGACGACGAAACGGCGCAGGATGTCACGACGGCCGAGGGACTCAGTCCGTCGAGAAAGGCCGTCATCAATGGGTCAATGGTACACATCACCGCCATTTTCGGCATGACACTGGCCGGTCTGGTGGTGCAAGACGCGGTAGAGAAAGGGAAAAATGAAGAGTGAAAAAAAGTAAAGCCAAGACATGATAGACACAGAAGAAATATCAGTGATAGCCTTCGATGCCGACGACACCCTGTGGGACTGCCAGTCGCATTTTGAGGCTGTAGAGCAACACCTGTACCGGCTGATAGCGCCCTACTGCTCCGATCCGTCGGCAGAGTTGTACAAGACCGAGAGCAACAACATGGCCGACCTGGGATATGGCTGCAAGGCATTCACCATCAGTATTGTAGAGACGGCACTGCGTGTTGGCGGCGCCCACCTGACCTCCGACGACCTACAGGCTTTGCTGGCCGACAGCAAGCAACTGCTGCACCTGCCTGCCACACCCCTGCCCGGCGTGGAGGAGTCGCTGAAGGCGTTAGAGGCAAGCCACCGCTACCGGCTGGCAGTCTTCACCAAGGGCGAGCTGCAGGACCAAGAGAACAAGCTGCGCCGCTCTGGACTTGACCACTACTTCCGCCATGTGGAGATAACAAGCGACAAGACCGAACGCGAGTTCCGCCAGCTGTGTCGCCACCTTGACATTGAACCTCAGCAACTGCTGATGGTTGGCAACTCGTTCCGCAGCGACATAGCGCCAGCCCTCAACATCGGTGCATGGGCAGTGCACATACCGTTCCATGTCACGTGGCAGCTTGAGACATTCGAAGAATTCCCCCACGAACACCTAACGAAAATAGACAGTCCGACGCAGCTTTTGCCACTGCTGCTCTGACCCACCACACACCGCAACCGGAACAGAACACACATCAACACGCATGAGACGGCTCTTCCTACCATTGCTGGCCCTGCTCACAACAGTGCAGCCAGCCACGGCACAGCATTATGCCATGCCTGACGTGCCCGACAGCATTGCCGAGCCAGCGCAGCGAGCCGACTATGCCATACTGCACTACTGGCAGCGCTACGACTTCGCCGACACAACACTACTGCGCAACGGTCATGCAGAACAGGCGCTGGTAGAGTTTCTGGGCCTTATGCCATACGCCACCGAGAGAGGACGCAACGAGGGCATAGGCCGATGGCTGCAGCAGGCCGACCGCAACACCACGGCATGCCGATACTTCCTGAGTCAGGCGGAGCGCTACCTGTACCACCCCGACTCGCCCCTACGCAACGAACAGCTTTTCAGGACCGTGCTACAGCAGTCGCTAAGACTGGCATCGGCAGATGCCGCCATGCAGGACAGGTCACGCTTCCTGCTACGACTGACCGGCCGCAACGCTGTGGGCAACAAAGCAGAAAGCTTCGTCTGCGAGACAAGCCGCGGCCAACGGCTCAGCACAGACAGCATACAGGGGCCTCTGCTGCTGATATGCTACGACCCCGAATGTGAACGCTGCCAAGACCTGCTGTTCAGTTTGCGCTACTGCTCACCGCTGAACCTTGCCATCAAGGAAGGGCGCATGACGGTGCTGGCTGTATATACGGGCGGCGACGAGCAACTTTGGCGGAACACCTCAGGCGACATGCCTGCACAGTGGCTCACAGCCATCGACCGCACCGGCATAGGCGAGAAAATGCTATACGACCTGACAGCCATGCCTGTCATGCTGCTGACAGACAGCCAGAGGCGCGTAATCATGAAAGAACCGACACTGCAGCAGCTGACCGACTGGCTGATAGTGCGAGGAGTTGGGGAGTAAGGAGATGGGGAGTTGGGGAGTAAGGAGATGGGGAGTTGGGAGATGGGGAGTTGGGGAGTTAGGAGATGGGGAGTTGGGGAGTAGGCAAAACTTGAACATTATATAAAAAAAAGACAAAAAATTTTGCCATAATAACAGTTTTACGTAATTTTGCGGCCGAAAGGAAAGACATAGTCATTAACAAACACATTCAATCACTATGAGAAAATCGACAATCCTGATGCTCTCGGCGGCCATGGTGCTGACGAGCAGCTGCGTATCTAAGAAGGAACTGGTGGCATGCCAGACAGAAAGCAAGACCCTACAGGAAAACCTGCAGAACTCGCGCGAAGAGCTGGCCTCAAGCAAGGCCCGTGTGGCTGCGCTGGAGGAACAGGTCAAGGGCCAGCAGCAGGCGCTGAAGAGCAGCACCAACCGCTACGACGAGCTGAAAAAGACACTCGACCAGAGCCTGACCAACGCCAACCAGAACAACATCTCCATTGAAAAGCTGGTGGACCAGATAAACGAGTCTAACCAGTACATACGCCATCTGGTGAACCTGAAGAACACCAACGACTCGCTGAACATGGTGCTACAGAACAACCTGCTGCAGTCGCTCTCGGCCGATGAACGCAAAGAGACCGACGTCAAGGTGCTGAAGGGTGTGGTCTATATCTCGCTGGCCGACAACATGCTCTACGAGAGTGGTGCCTACGAGATCAATGCCCGCGGCGAGCAGACCCTCTCGAAGATTGCCAAGATCATCAACGACTACAAAGACTATGAGGTGCTGATAGAGGGCAACACAGACAATGTGCCCATCAAGCGTGAAAACATTCGCAACAACTGGGACCTCTCCTGCCTGCGTGCCTCCAGCGTGGTGCAGACCCTGCAGAACAAGTATGGCGTTGACCCGAAGCGCCTGACAGCCGGCGGCCGTGGCGAGTACAACCCTCTCGTGGCCAACGACACCGAGGTGGGCAAGCAGCGCAACCGCCGCACACAGATCATCATAACGCCGAAGCTTGACGAGTTCATGGAACTCATCGGACAGGCTCCGAAAGACGGCAAGTAAAGAAACACCATGGCACAAGCCCCTCCCGACTGAGGGAGGGGCTTTTCTTTTTTTCCTGACATAAACCACTAACCTATAAACCTAAAACACAACAATGAAAAGAACACTATCCCTGTTGTACCTGTGCGCTACCACGGCCGTCAGCCTCTATGCGCAAAACCTGCAGAAAGGCGACTATGGCTATCTCTACTGCCACATGTCAGATCGCGGCGAGTACACGGCATACGCCCTGTCACGCGACGGCTACCACTACGAAGACCTGCTGGAGGGCAACCCTGCCATAGACCCGCAGCAGCACGCCCGCATAGAGGGCGGACAGCGCGACGCCTACATTTGCCGTGCATACGACGGCAAGGGCTTCGTAATGGTCACTACAGACATGTGCGTGGCCAAGTCGCACATCTGGGACAACTACGGCATTGACCTGCTGAAGAGCGACGACCTGATACACTGGACCTCAGTAACCTTCGACTACCGCAAAGGCACATCCATATTCTGCAATCCCAAAGCCGAGAGCGTATATAAAGACTGGTCAACCATCAACCGCGTGTGGGCGCCACAGATATTCTGGGATCCGAGCTACCGGTGGGAGAACGGCGAGAAGGGCGGCTACATGATTTACTACTCCATGCTGAACCGTCCGGAGGAGAAGTATGACCGCATGTACTACAGCTATGCCGACAAGACCTTCACCAAGCTCACACAGCCGCGTCTGCTCTTCGACTGGGGCTATGCCACCATTGATGCCGACATCAACTATCTGCCGTCAGACCGCCGCTACCACATGCTGATAAAGAAAGAGGGCGGGCAGAAGGGCATCTTCACCGCCACGTCGAAGCGCCTCACCAAGGGCTGGGGAGAGCCCGTGGCCGACGACTACGTGTCGTTTGAGGGGAAAAAGAACTGCGAGGGCTCGTCGGCCTTCCAGCTGATTGGCGACGACACTTGGCGCGTGGCCTACATACAGTATAGCGACAATCCGAAGCACTACCGTATATGCAAGGCTGACAAGTACCTGCGCAACTTCCACGACCCGGTGGACATAGAGGGCGTGACGGGACCGCAGCACGGCTCGTTCATGCGGCTGACCGAAGAAGAGTACAACCGCCTGAAGCAGTGGAGCGACCAGCAGGTTGCCGTATGGAACCAGCTCAGACAGAAAGAGAAAGACCTGCAGCGCCAGCTGAGCGACGTGCAGAAGGAGCTGAAGGACAAGCAGATGCAGAGATAACACAACAATAAGGGACTCTATACAGAGTCCCTTATTTCAGAGCCGATAGCCGGACTCGAACCGGCGACCCACGCATTACGAATGCGTTGCTCTACCAACTGAGCCATATCGGCATGGCTGAATCTGCTTTTTCGCAAATCGACTGCAAAGGTACTGCTTTTTTTTTAATGGACAAATTTTTCCGCTTTTTTTTTGCATTAATCCTTGGAAATAAAAAAAAACAGCAACTTTTCAGCTGCTATGTTTGGCGTTTCAGATAAAATAACATACCTTTGTGGCCGATTGTTTTTTAACCTGAAACTAAGTGTAATAGCAAGGACACAATGGCAACAATAAGACCCTTTCAAGGCCTGCGCCCCCCAAAGGCTCTGGTGGAGCAGGTAGAATGCCGTCCGTATGACGTCCTCGACAGCAATGAGGCGCGTGCCGAGGCCGGCGACAACGAGAAAAGCCTGTACCACATCATCAAGCCAGAGATTGACTTCCCTGCCGGAACAAGCGAATATGACCCGCGTGTGTATGACAAGGCACGCGAGAATTTCGAGAAGTTCCAGCGCGAGGCTTGGCTGGTGCAGGACGAAGCGCCACATTATTATATATATGCCCAGACCATCTTTGCCAACCAGCAGAAGCTGGTCGCGCACGACAAGACGCAGTATGGCATAGTGGTTGGCGCATACGTTGACGACTACCTGAACGGCGTGATAAAGAAGCACGAGCTGACGCGTCGCGACAAGGAAGAAGACCGCATGAAACACGTTCGCGTGTGCAATGCCAACATTGAGCCTGTGTTCTTTGCATATCCAGACAACAAGGTCCTCGACGCTCTGCTGCGCCGCTATGCTGCAACAGAGCCCGAATATGACTTCATAGCGCCAGTGGATGGCTTCCGCCACCAGTTCTGGGTGGTGAGCAGCCAGGAGGACATTGAGCTCATCACGGCCGAATTTGGCAAGATGCCCTCGCTGTATATAGCCGACGGTCACCACCGTTCGGCTGCAGCGGCACTGGTGGGAGCCGAGAAGCAGCAGCAAGCAACAAGCCACACCGGGCAGGAAGAGTACAACTATTTCATGGCCGTGTGCTTCCAGGCCTCGCAGCTGACCATTCTGGACTACAACCGTGTGGTAAAGGATCTGAACGGACACACGTCTGAAGATTTCCTTTCCTCTCTGGCCAGAAACTTCATCGTAGAGGACAAGGGAACCAATGTCTATAAGCCCCACAGGCTGCACGAGTTCTCGCTCTATCTGGACCAGCACTGGTATTCGCTCGTGGCCAAGGCCGGCACCTACAACGACCAAGATCCCATTGGGGTGCTTGACGTAGATATCTCCAGCCGCCTCATTCTGGACGAGATACTGGACATCAAGGACCTGCGCAGCAGCAAGCGCATCGACTTCGTGGGCGGTCTGCGCGGTCTGGAGGAGCTGAAACGCCGCGTCGATTCGGGCGAGATGCGGGCGGCGCTGGCACTCTATCCCGTCACCATGCAACAGATAATGGACATTGCCGACAGCGGGAAAATCATGCCGCCAAAGGCAACATGGTTCGAGCCCAAGTTGCGCTCGGGCCTCGTCATACACAGCCTGAACTGACAGCCGCAACAATTTAGACAAACAAAACATCACAACCAATAACACCTTACAAAAACCATGAAGATTTACAAGACTAACGAGATCAAGAACATCGCCCTGCTTGGCAGTGCGGGTAGCGGCAAGACCACCCTTGCCGAGAGTATGCTTTTCGAGGCCGGTATCATCAAGCGCCGCGGCACCGTGGAGGCAAAGAACACCGTGAGCGACTATTTCCCCGTGGAGCAGGAGTACGGCTATTCCGTCTTCTCCACCGTCTTCCATGTGGAGTGGCTGGGGAAGAAGCTGAACATCATCGACTGCCCGGGCTCAGACGACTTCGTAGGTCAGGCCATCACCGCACTGAACGTAACAGACCAGGCTGTCATACTCGTGAACGGACAGTATGGTCCCGAGGTGGGCACGATGAATGCCTTCAGATATACCGACAAGCTGCAGAAGCCTGTCATCTTCCTGATTAACCAGCTGGACCGCGACAACTGCGATTTCGACGTCGTCCTGCATAACATGCAGGAAATATACGGCCCGAAGTGCGTGCCCGTGCAGTACCCGATAGCCACCGGCACTGGCTTCAACAGCGTGATAGACGTTCTGCTGATGAAGAAATACTCGTGGAAGCCCGAAGGCGGAGCCCCGATCATCGAGGACATACCAGCCGACCAGATGGACAAGGCACAGGAGCTGCACGCCGCCCTGATTGAAGCCGCCGCTGCCAACGACGACACGCTGATGGAGAAATTCTTCGAAAGCGAGAGCCTGACTGAGGACGAGATGCGCGAGGGCATACGCAAGGGCCTCGTCACGCGCAGCATCTTCCCCATCTTCTGTGTATGTGCAGGCAAGGACATGGGCGTAAGGCGCCTGATGGAGTTCCTCGGCAACGTGGTGCCCTTTGTCAGCGACATGCCAAAGTTGAAGAACACACGCGGCGAGGAGGTTACGCCCGACGCAGCCGGTCCCGAGAGCCTCTATTTCTTCAAGACAGGTGTCGAGCCGCACATCGGCGAGGTGAGCTATTTCAAGGTGATGAGCGGCACAGTGAAGTCTGGCGACGACCTGACCAATGCCGACCGCGGCTCAAAGGAGCGCCTCGGAACCATCTATGCCTGCGCAGGTGCCAACCGCATCGCCGTGGATCAGCTGGAAGCTGGCGACATAGGCTGTACCGTAAAGCTGAAGGACGTAAAGACGGGCAACACCCTCAATGCCAAGGACAACGACTGGAAGTTTGACTTCATCAAGTATCCCAACTCAAAGTACTCGCGTGCCATCAAGGCCGTCAACGAGGCCGAGACCGAGAAGATGATGGTGGCCCTGACCAAGATGCGCCAGGAGGATCCCACGTGGGTGGTTGAGCAGTCGAAGGAGCTGCGCCAGATCATCGTACACGGCCAAGGCGAGTTCCACCTGCGCACGCTGAAGTGGCGCATGGAGAACAACGAGAAGATACAGATAGAATACCTGGAGCCAAAGATACCATATCGCGAGACCATCACCAAGATGGCCCGTGCCGACTATCGCCACAAGAAGCAGTCGGGCGGCGCTGGACAGTTCGGCGAGGTGCACCTCATTCTGGAGCCCTATACCGACGGCATGCCCGACCCCACGTCGTTCAAGATCAACGGCCAGGAGTTCAAGATGAACATCAAGTCGCGTGAGGAGATTGACCTGGAATGGGGCGGCAAGCTCGTCTTCCTCAACAGCGTCGTGGGCGGTGCCATCGACCTGCGTTTCATGCCCGCCATACTGAAGGGCGTGATGGAGCGCATGGAGCGCGGCCCGCTGACCGGTTCGTATGCACGCGACGTGCGCGTCATCGTCTATGACGGCAAGATGCACCCCGTCGATAGCAATGAGCTCTCGTTCATGCTGGCTGCACGCAACGCCTTCTCAGAAGCCTTCCGCAACGCCGGCCCGAAGGTGCTGGAGCCCATCTACGACCTGGAGGTGCTGGTGCCCGCCGACTACATGGGCGACGTGATGAGCGACCTGCAGGGACGCCGTGCCATCATCATGGGCATGGACACCGAGGCTGGCTATCAGAAGCTGTCGGCCAAGATACCCCTGAAAGAGCTGAGCAACTACTCTATCGCCCTGTCGAGCATCACCGGCGGACGCGCCTCGTTCAACACCAAGTTCTCTTCATACGAACTGGTGCCCAACGACATACAGCAGCAGCTCATCAAGGAACACGAGGCAGAACTGGCTGAAGAGGAATAACCTCCCCCCTTCATATCCACACACCGAAACCACAAGGGTGTGGTGTGTGAGCCATAATTGACTACAACGGATTTCACGGATCCTGCGGATTTGCAAAGTCTCTGATCATCAGAACGACTTGAATCCGTAAGATCCGTGAAATCCGTTGTTTTTATCCCAAATCGGTCGTTGGAAGTTTTGGCACGTAAATTAGAAAACTTTAACACAACTATCCACCTGTAGAATTGAATATTTCCGAGCGAAAAACAAATGGCGAAGAAAAACGCCATTCTGAGGCATGTTCCCTATAATGCTGTATGTCAAGGTATTGGCAAAACAGCAGCATCTTTGCCTCACAATGGAGGCCCCGCTACACCGCAACGGAGGCCCCGCTACACCGCAACAGAGGCCCCATTACACCGCAATGGAGGCTCCATTACACCGCAACGGGAACCATATTGCATTGCAACTGGGGCCCCGCTGCAATGGGCAGAAAACACCGTTGCCGCGCACAGCGGCAAACAATCCATTAGTCTGTGGCACAAAATTCCACAACAGATGCTTATTCCAACTCTAATTGTGCAGAAAACTCTTTCTGTTTCAGGTTATCATGCCATTATTCTGGGGTCGTATAACTTACAAACATGTATGACAAACGTCGAGCAAGCAAGAACAACTGAATATAGACACAATTTATACACAATCCGTCAGAGAAAGAGAAGAGGCAGATAGTAGAGCAATTTAAGCAGGATATACTCACTGAGTTAAAGGAAAAACTATAAAAATGCTGGACATAATAGCGCCTTTTAACAAAAAACCATGAAGAAATTTGCAGGTTTTGGAATTAATCAGTAACTTTGTGGCCAAAATAAACGTAAAACAAAACAATACATTAATATAATATGAGATTCACACTTTCCAGCACGACTCTGGCTGCACGTCTCTCTGCACTGTCAAGGGTCATCAACAGCAAGAACTCGCTTCCCATCCTGGGCGATTTCCTTTTTGAGGTTACTGACGGTCAGCTCATGCTCACTGCCAGTGACAGCGAGAATACCATGCGTACAAGTATCAGCCTGAACGAATGTGACATGGGTGGACGCTTCGCCATAAACAGCCGAAACCTGCTCGATGCCATGAGGGGGATTTCTGAGCAACCTGTGACTTTCGAGGTCAACCCAGACGAGCGTAAGGTGCGCATAACCTACCAGAACGGCTATTTCTCATTACCGATAGATGCTGCTGACGAATATCCTGCAACAAAGGAGGTGGACGAATCTTGCACCACAATCAACATGCCCAACAGCGTGCTGGCCGATAACATTAACCGCTCTATCTTTGCAACGGCACAGGACGAGCTGAGACCCGTGATGAACGGCATATACTTCGACCTGACACCTGAACATCTGGCTGTGGTGGCCAGCGACGGCCACAAGCTGGTACGCAACAAGATACTGAACATACGCAGCGAACAGCCTGCCTCGTTCATTCTGCCAAAGAAGCCTGCCACACTGCTCAAGGCCATGCTGGGCCACGACGGCAGTAACGTGCAACTGCGTTTCGACGAGCGAAACGCCGAGGTGGTGTTTGCCGATGGCGTGCTGGTGTGCAGATTGATAGAAGGCCGCTTCCCCAACTACAATGCAGTCATACCACAGAACAATCCGAACATCATGACTGTAGATCGCCTGGCTCTGCTGTCGGCACTGAAGCGCGTGCAGCCCTTTGCCAACGAGGCCAGCAACCTGATTCGCTTCCATGTGGAGAGCGGAGTGCTGCAACTCGATGCCGACGACTACGACTTTGCCAAGACAGCTTCAGAGAAGATGTCGTGCGAATACACCGGAGTGCCGATGTCCATCGGATTCAACGGTGGCTCGTTCATAGAGATACTGAGCAACTTCGACTCGCAGGAGGTAACCGTACAGTTGGCCGACCCAAGCCGTGCCGGACTGGTGCTGCCCTCTGAACAGCCACAGGACCAAGACGTGCTGATGCTTATGATGCCAGTGCTGATAAACGACTGAACAGACACTGCCATGCAGACAGGCTGAAGACTGAAGGCCACCCATGAACGGCTTCCAGTCTTCAGCCTTAATAAATAAAGAAAGGAGCAAGCCCGATGAAACTTAACCTAACACGCCCACTGATTGTCTTCGACCTGGAGACAACCGGTCTCGACGTGGCAAAAGAAAGCATTATACAGATTTCATATATCAAGGTATGGCCCGACGGACAAGAGCAGCGCCACAACCTGCTGATTAATCCTGGCAAGGACATACCGGCAGCCATAACACAGCTGACAGGTATCAGCAATGCCGATGTCGCAAAGGCACCGCGGTTTCGCGACGTAGCACAGCAACTGGCCGATGACTTCTGCGGTTGCGACTTCGCAGGCTACAACTCAAACCACTTTGACATACCACTGCTGGCAGAAGAGTTCCTACGCGCCGGCGTGCAGTTCGACTTCAAGGCATGCCGACTCATTGACGCCCAAACCATCTTCATGCGCATGGAACGACGCAATCTGGCAGCAGCCTACAAGTTCTTCTGCGGACGCAAGATGGAAGATGACTTCGATGCACACCGCGCCGACCAGGACACCGAGGCCACATGGCGTGTACTGCAGGCACAATTAGACTATTATGCCCCAGACAGGCAGGAAGAGGCAGAACGGCAGCTGAAGAACGACATGGACAGCCTGGCCGAGTTTTGCAAGCCCGACAACGAGAACATAGACTTCGCCGGACGGATTGTATGGGCGCCTATGAAAGACAGCCACGGCAACGTGATGGTGGACAGCCAAGGCAATCCTCGAAAGACAGAGACATTCAATTTCGGCAAACACAAGGGGGAGGCCGTGGCCAGTGTGTTGCGATATGAGCCAAGCTTCTATAACTGGATGATGCAAAGCGACTTCCCCGCAAACACCAAACAGGAGCTGACTCGAATCAAAATGAAAATTGCACAGGGACTATACTGATAGACAATGTTGACAGGGAAGCATATTGTTCTCGGCATAACGGGCTCCATAGCAGCCTATAAAGCCTGCCTCATCATACGTAACCTGGTGAAGCAGGGAGCTGAGGTGCAGGTCGTGATTACACCTGCCGGCAAGGAGTTTATAACCCCTACCACACTCTCGGCCCTGACCCATAAGCCAGTGGTCAGCGAGTTCTTCGACCGCCGCGACGGCTCATGGCACAGCCATGTAGATTTAGGGCTGTGGGCCGATGCCATGCTCATAGCCCCATGTACGGCATCCACACTGGGAAAGATGGCCTGCGGCATAGCTGACAACATGCTGATCACCACATTCCTGTCGATGAAGGCACCAGTATTTGTCGCACCGGCAATGGACCTCGACATGTACGCACATCCATCGACACAGCGCAACATGAGCCTACTGAGCGACATGGGGGTGCATTTCATAGAGCCAGCCAGCGGTTTTCTTGCCAGCGGACTGGAGGGGAAAGGGCGCATGGAGGAGCCTGACGTCATCACAGAAATACTTGACAATTTCTTCACGCCACAAGACCTGCAGAACCGTAAAATACTTATCACAGCCGGACCAACACACGAAAAAATAGACCCAGTGCGTTTCATTGGCAACTACAGCAGTGGGAAAATGGGCTTCGCTATTGCCGAGGAATGCGCAAGGCGCGGTGCCTGTGTTACCCTCGTGGCAGGTCCTGTGTCGCTGCAAACCAGACACTCCCGCATAAGGCGGGTGGACGTTGATACTGCACAGCAGATGTACGACACCGCCACCACAGCCTTTACCGACCACGACGCAGCCATACTGTGTGCAGCAGTGGCCGACTTCAGGCCAGCCGAGATAGCAACAACAAAAATAAAGCGTGAACAGAAAGACAGCAGTCCTGCAGGAATGACGCTGCACCTCGTACCAAATCCTGACATCGCCGCTGCACTCGGAAAGATGAAGACGGCAAGGCAGCGGCTCATAGGCTTTGCCCTTGAGACCGACCATGAGGCTGAACATGCCACAGACAAGCTGAGGAGGAAGAGACTGGACGCAATAGTACTCAATTCACTACGCAATGACGGCACATGCTTCCAGTCGGACAACAATCAGGTGAGCATATTCACAGCCGACGGACAGCGCACCGATTTCCCCATGAAGACAAAAGCCGACGTGGCTACCGACATTGTAAACCACCTGGTCACAATGCTGCCGACAGCATAACACTCACGACAAAGCCATAAAAACACAAATGACCTTTCACCGACATATCTGCCTATGGCTCATCATGCTTATGCCCATGACAACATGGGCACAGGAGATTTTCGCCAAGATCAACATCAACCACTCACAGGTGCAGGGCACAGATGCCAGTGTATTCGAGAACCTGCAGCAGACACTCGAGCAGTTTGTCAACGAGCGCCAGTGGACCGCACTGCAATTTCAGGAGCATGAACGCATACAGGTTACCTTCAACATCACCGTGACAAAGTATGTTCAGGCAGACAACAAGTTTGAATGCACGGCTCTGATACAGGCCACAAGGCCCGTGTTCAATTCGGCATACACCACAACGATATACAATAACCGCGACAAGAACTTCGACTTTGCGTTTGCCCAGTTTGACCAGCTCAACTTCAATGAGGAGATGATAGACAATCAGCTTACAGCCCTCTTTGCCTACTATTCGTATCTCATTATCGGAATTGACCTGGACACCTTTGCACCACTCGGCGGCACTGACGTGCTGCAGCGCTGCCTGCTACTGGTCAACAACGCACAGAACCTGGGCTACACAGGATGGACGGCATTCGACGACTCGCGCAACCGCTTTGCCTTTATCAACGACTACCTGGAAGAGGCCATGAAACCAATGCGACAGCTGCAGTACGACTATTACCGCAAGGGACTGGACGAAATGGCACAGAACGTGGAACGCGGACGCACCAATGTGACCACAGCCCTGGAGCAACACCTGAAAAAAGCCCACGAAGATCGCCCTCTGAGTCTGCTGCCACAGATATGGACCGACTATAAGCGCGACGAACTGGTCAACATCTACAAAGGCAAAGGAACACAGAAAGAGAAAACCGACGTCAACGAGCTTCTGATGAGTATCAACGCCTCGCAAAGCAACTCGTGGGACAAGATAAAACAATAAGTAGTCAAACATCATGAACAACCGCTACATGCAGCGCGGCGTATCTGCCGCCAAGGAAGACGTACACAACGCTATCAAGGATATTGACAAGGGACTCTACCCACAAGCTTTCTGCAAAATTATACCCGACATACTCGGCGGCGACCCTGAATACTGCAACATCATGCATGCCGATGGTGCAGGCACTAAGTCGTCGCTGGCATACATGTACTGGAAAGAGACTGGAGACCTGTCCGTATGGAAGGGCATAGCTCAGGATGCCATAGTGATGAACACTGACGACCTGCTCTGTGTGGGAGCCGTTGATAATATTCTTGTGTCAAGCACCATCGGACGCAACAAGATGCTGGTGCCGGGCGAGGTCATATCGGCCATCATAAACGGTACCGACGACCTGCTGGCCGAACTGCGCAGCATGGGCATAGGCATCTGGCCAACTGGAGGCGAAACAGCCGATGTGGGCGATCTGGTCAGGACCATAATAGTTGATAGCACCGTGACATGCCGCATGAAACGCAGCGATGTTATCAACAATGCAAACATACGCCCGGGCGACGTCATAGTGGGACTCTCCAGCACTGGACAGGCCAAATATGAGAAACACTACAACGGCGGTATGGGCAGCAACGGACTAACTTCTGCACGGCATGACGTTTTTGCCAAGATTTTAGCGGAAAAGTATCCCGAGAGCTACGACCATGCCGTACCAGACGAGCTGGTATATAGTGGCAAGTACGGACTGACCGATGTAGTTAAGTCTGTTGTTGCCGAACCACAACAAGGCGGACCGCTCACCGTCGGTCAGCTGGTACTCTCCCCTACCCGCACCTATGCACCGGTTATCAAAAAAATCCTGGACGAAATGAGGCCTGCCCTGCACGGCATGGTTCACTGCACTGGAGGGGCCCAGACCAAGGTGCTACACTTTGTGGGCGACAACTGCCGCGTTATCAAAGACAATATGTTCCCCGTGCCGCCACTGTTCCAGATCATACAAGAGTGTTCCGGTACTGACTGGCGTGAAATGTATCAGGTGTTCAACATGGGCCACCGCATGGAGATATACGTCAGTCCGGAACATGCTGGGCAAGTGATAGACATCTCACGCTCGTTCAACATCGACGCACAGATAGTGGGACACATAGAGGAAGGACAGCGCTCGCTGACCATCATGAGTCAATACGGCGAGTTTCACTTTGGCTGCGCCTAAGTTGCTGGCATTCGGAAATGAAAAGAAAAACAGGTTTTCCTTTTGCATTTTATTCCTTTTTTCGTAACTTTGCCGCCCGAAAATAAAATCACAGACAAAAAATAAATGGAATTAGCAAGCAAGTACGACCCGCAAGCGGTCGAAGGCAAGTGGTACCAGTACTGGCTGGACCACAAGTTGTTCAAGAGTGAACCCGACGGACGCGAACCATACACCATCGTCATACCGCCCCCAAACGTGACGGGCGTGCTGCACATGGGTCACATGCTGAACAACACGATACAAGACATACTGGTGCGCCGCGCACGCATGGAGGGAAAGAACGCCTGCTGGGTGCCGGGCACCGACCATGCCTCTATAGCCACAGAGGCGAAGGTGGTGAAGCGTCTGGCCGAACAGGGCATCAAAAAGCACGACCTGACACGTGAGCAGTTCCTGGAACATGCTTGGGACTGGACCCACGAGCACGGAGGCATCATTCTGAAGCAGCTGCGCCGCTTGGGAGCCTCATGCGACTGGGACCGCACCGCTTTCACGATGGACGAGAAGCGCTCTGAGAGCGTCAGCAAGGTGTTTGTGGACCTGTACAACAAGGGCCTCATCTACCGCGGACTGCGCATGGTGAACTGGGACCCCAAGGCACTGACGGCACTATCTACCGAGGAGGTGGTGTACAAGGAGGAGCAGAGCCACCTGTTCCACCTTAAATATTATGTAGAGGGTCTGGAGCAGCTGGAAGGTGAGGATGCCCTGAAGGCTGAAGGCAACATCATTCACCGCGATGCCAAAGGCTACTATGCCGTAGTGGCCACCACGCGCCCTGAGACCATCATGGGCGATACCGCCATGTGTATCAACCCCAAGGACCCGAAGAACCAGTGGTTGAAGGGCCGCAAGGTCATCGTTCCTCTGGTGAACCGCGTCATCCCCGTCATTGAAGACCGCTACGTGGACATCGAGTTCGGAACAGGTTGCCTGAAGGTGACGCCTGCCCACGACACCAACGACTACATGCTGGGCAAGACTCACAACCTGGAGACCATCGACATCTTCAATCCCGACGGCACCATCTCTGAGCAGTCGCCCCTCTATGTGGGCATGGACCGCTTCGACTGCCGCAAGCAGATAGCCAAGGATCTGCAAGAGGCCGGGCTGATGGAGAAGATAGAGGACTACACCAACAAGGTGGGCTACTCGGAGCGCAACCCCGATACGGCCATTGAGCCGCGTCTCTCCATGCAGTGGTTCCTGCGTATGCAGCACTTTGCCGACATCGCACTGCCGCCCGTGATGGAGGGACAGATGCATTTCTATCCGCAGAAGTACGTCAACACCTATCGAAACTGGTTGGAGAACATACAGGACTGGTGCATCTCGCGCCAGCTGTGGTGGGGCCACCGCATACCCGTGTACTACATCGACGGCGACGAGACACAGTACGTAGTGGCAGAAAACGCTGAGAAGGCCCTTGACCTGGCAAAGGAGAAGACGGGCGACAGCACACTCACCCCAGAACGACTGCACCAGGACGAGGACGCGCTGGACACCTGGTTCAGCTCCTGGCTCTGGCCCATCTCCCTCTTCGACGGCATCAACAATCCCGGCAACGACGAGATCAACTATTATTACCCCACCTCCGATCTGGTGACGGGCCCCGACATCATCTTCTTCTGGGTGGCCCGCATGATCATGGCTGGCGAGGAGTACATGGGCAAGTTCCCCTTCAAGAATGTCTATTTCACCGGCATTGTCCGCGACAAGCTCGGCCGCAAGATGTCTAAGTCGTTAGGCAACAGCCCCGACCCCATCGGACTCATCGACAAGTACGGCGCCGATGGCGTGCGCATGGGCATGATGCTCTCCGCACCTGCCGGCAACGACATACTCTTCGACGAGGCGCTCTGCGAGCAGGGACGCAATTTCAACAACAAGATATGGAACTGCTTCCGCCTCATCAAGGGCTGGCAGGTGGCTGACAGCGCGGCTGACGGTTCTGCCGCCAACAGCGTGGCCACCCGCTGGATGGAGGCCAGACTGGAGCAGGCAGGCGAGGAACTGGCCGACCATTTCTCCAAGTACCGCATCAACGATGCCCTGATGACGGTCTATAAGCTGTTCTGGGACGACTTCTCTTCGTGGTATCTTGAGATGATAAAGCCTGCCTACGGCCAGCCCATTGACCGCGAGACCTACGACAAGACGCTTTCCTTCTTCGACAACTTGCTGAAGATGTTGCACCCCTTCATGCCTTTCATCACTGAGGAGCTGTGGCAGGCGCTCTACGACCGCAAGGAGGGCGAGAGCATCATGCGTCAGGAACTGAAGCTTAACGCCACGACGCCAGAGTCGCGCCAGCTCATCGCCGACATGGAGCAGGTGAAGCAGGTGGTGGCCAGCGTGCGCGCCGCTCGCAACCAGCGCAACATTGCTCCGAAGGAGCTGCTCACACTACAGTGCGTGGGTGAGTGCTGCTTCACTCCTTATATAGAGGTGGTGAAGAAGATGGCCGGACTGAGTGAGGTGGTCACCGTCAAGGAGAAGGAAGCCACCTCGGCCGCATTCCTTGTCGGAACCTACGAGATGGCCATTCCCTTGGGAACGCTGGTTGACACCGAGGCAGAGATAGAGAAGCTGGAGGCACAGCTGAAGCACTTGGAAGGTTTCCTGGCTGGCGTGCTGAAGAAACTGAGCAACGAGCGCTTCGTGGCCAACGCCCCCGAGACTGTGGTGGCACTGGAGCGCAAGAAGCAGGCCGACAGCGAGGAGAAGATAGCCACACTGAAGCAGAGCATAGCAGCACTGAAAAACCATTGACCATTGACCTTAGACCTTTGACCTTAGACCATAGACCATAGACCATAGAACATTGACAATTATGGAAGTCATCAACAACAACACGGAAGAGAAAAAGAGCGTTAGTTTCGTAGAGCAGATAGTGATAGATGACCTGGCCGCCGGAAAGAATGGCGGACGTCTGCAGACGCGCTTCCCGCCCGAGCCCAACGGCTACCTGCACATAGGACACGCCAAGGCCATCGCCATCGATTTCGGCCTGGCCAAGAAGTACGGCGGTGTCTGCAACCTGCGCTTTGACGACACCAACCCCGTGAAAGAGGACACCGAGTATATAGAGAGCATAGAGCAGGACATAAAGTGGCTCGGTTTCCAGTGGGCAAACGTATATTATGCCTCCGACTACTTCCAGCAGCTCTGGGACTTTGCCGTCTGGCTTATAAAGCAGGGACGAGCATACGTCGATGAGCAGAGCGCAGAGGTGATAGCCCAGCAGAAAGGAACCACCACATCGCCCGGACAGAACAGTCCCTACCGCGACCGTCCCATTGAGGAGAACCTGCGTCTGTTCGAATATATGAACAGCGGCAACTGCGAGCCTGGTACACTGGTGCTGCGCGCCAAGATAGACATGGCCCACCCCAACATGTTGTTCCGCGACCCGCTGATCTACCGCGTGCTGAACATACCTCATGTCAAGACAGGCAGCAAGTGGAATGCCTACCCGATGTACGATTTCACCCACGGCCAGAGCGACTACCTTGAGGGTGTCACCCACTCATGGTGTACACTTGAGTTTGTGGAACACCGTCCCCTGTACGACCTGTTCGTCACATGGATGAAAGAATGGGGACAGGAAATTGAAAATGGAAAATTGAAAATTGAAAATTATCCCGCCGCAGAAAATCTACAATCTTCAATCTTCAATTTTCAATCTTACCAGGGTCCGCGCCAGACCGAGTTCAACAAGCTGAACCTGAGCTACACGCTCATGTCCAAGCGTAACCTGCTGGCATTAGTCCAGAACGGACTCGTCAGCGGATGGGACGACCCCCGTATGCCGACAATCTGCGGTTTCCGTCGCCGTGGCTATTCGCCAGAGAGCATCGTGAAATTCATAGACAAGATAGGCTACACCAAGCTGGACGCCCTGAACGACATGGCACTGCTGGAAAGTGTGGTGCGCGACGACCTGAACAGTCGCGCCCTGCGTGTGTCGGCTGTGCTTGACCCCGTCAAGGTGGTAATAACCAACTATCCAGAGGGTCAGACCGAGACGCTGACCGCTGTCAACAACCCCGAGAACGAGGCCGACGGAACGCACGAGGTGGAATTTTCGCGCGAGTTGTGGATAGAGCGCGACGACTTCCAGAAGGTTGCAGAGAAAAAATTCATGCGTCTTGCACCCGGCAAGGAAGTGCGACTGAAAAACGCCTATATTATTAAATGTGACGAGGAGCATCCCTTCGACGAGGACACTGAAGGCAATGTGACCTGTATATATTGCACCTACGACCCAGACACCCGCTCCGGCCTGCCTGGTGCAAACCGCAAGATAAAAGGTAAGACCCTCCACTGGGTCAGCGCCCACAACGCTGTTAAGGCAGAAGTGCGCCTGTATGACCGCCTGTGGCGTGTGGAGAATCCACGCGACGAGATGGCCGCCATACGCGACGAACAGCAGTGCGACGCAGTGACAGCCATGAAGCAGATTATCAATCCAGACTCTCTACAAAAGAAGGAGTGCTACATAGAACCCTTTGCCACTCAGATGAAGCCACTGACATATCTGCAGTTCCAGCGCATAGGCTACTTCAACGTTGACACAGACTCTACGCCATACCACATGGTTTTCAATCGCACCGTTGGACTGAAAGCCACATTCTGAGAGAGTGAAACTCGACCTTGACAACAAGGAGTGGCAGGATGCCCTCCAAATTATCAACTACAGCCGGCGTTCGCTTTTCCTAACTGGGAAAGCGGGCACCGGCAAATCTACTTTTCTGCGCTACATTGCACAGAACACAAAGAAGAAAAACGTTATTCTGGCTCCCACCGGCATTGCTGCCATCAATGCCGGCGGAGCCACACTGCACAGCTTCTTCCACCTGCCCTTCCACCCCCTGCTGCCAAACGACCGGCGCTATGACCGCCACAACCTGCGCGACACGCTGAAGTACAGCGGCGACCAGCGCAAGCTGCTGCGCGAGCTGGAACTCATCATCATCGATGAAATCTCAATGGTGCGTGCCGACATCATCGACTTCATTGACAAAGTGCTGCGTATCTACACACGCAACGAATACGAGCCATTTGGCGGCAAGCAACTGCTGCTTGTTGGCGACATTTACCAACTGGAACCTGTTGTCACCGACGAAGAGCGCCAGCTACTAACACCATTCTATCCTTCGGCCTTTTTCTTTCATGCCCGCGTATGGCAGCGCATGCAGCTCATCAGCATTGAGCTAAAGAAGGTGTATCGCCAGAACGACGACCGGTTCATAAGCATTCTGGATAACATACGCAATGCCACAGCAACAGCATTCGACCTGAGCGCACTTAACCAGAGATACTCCCCCTCAATTTCACAATCAGGAAAGACAGCTGCCAGAGACAGCACCGCATCCCACAACCAGAAAGGCGACACTGTAGCTCGCATAACCCTGGCCGCACGTCGCGCCGTGGTGGACCACATAAACGAAACTCGACTGAACCAGATTGCAGGCGACGTGACAAAATTTACGGGCGTAATAAAGGACAATTTCCCGCTGACAGCACTGCCGTCACCCATGGAACTGGAACTGAAGCCTGGCGCACAGGTCATCTTCACCAAGAACGACCAGGAGAAGCGCTGGGTAAACGGCACCATTGGCCAGGTGAGTGAGATAGACGAAAAGGCAGGCATAATAGGCGTAGATACAGAGGAGGGCCAGCACTATAATGTAGAACGTGCCATGTGGGGCAACGTACATTATTCCTTCAACGAAAAGGAGCAGAAAATAGAAGAACAGTTGCTGGGCACATACGAGCAATTTCCCCTACGCTTAGCCTGGGCCATAACAGTACACAAGAGCCAGGGCCTGACGTTCAACCATGTCAACATTGACTTCTCTGGTGGCGGTACCTTTGCCGGCGGTCAGGCATACGTGGCCCTTAGTAGATGTACCTCACTTGAAGGCATAACGCTCAGCCAGCCAATAACGTTCGGCGACATCTTTGTCAAGCCCGAGGTGCTGCAATTTGCACGTCAATACAACGACCAGAATGCTATACAAAAGGCTCTGAAGGAAGGCAAGGCTGACCGTCAGTACCGCGATGCCGTACAGGCCTTCAACGCTGGCGACTATCAACGCTTCATCGACAACTTCTTCCTCGCCATTCACTCTCGCTACGACATAGAGACACCCGTGGCAAAGCGCTTCATACGTCGCAAATTAGGCATAATACGACAGCAACGGGAATTGTTAGAAACACAGAAACAAGAATACGAGCAACAGATAGAGAGCCTGAAGAGCCAACTGAACGAACATCTGGAACTGCTGAAACGGCTGGCTGCAGAATATACACTGATGGGACGCGAGTGCGAGCATGAGAAGATGTACGATGCTGCCCGCCGCAACTATGAGAAAGCCCTAGAACTGTATCCAGACGCTGGCGATGCACGTCGCAGGCTGGAGAAGTTGGGTGGTGAAAAGAAAAAACATAAAAAATAGACATAAAGCATTGCCGTTACATATATTTTTTGTAATTTTGCGGCCGCAAAACAAATAACAATTAATGACAAAAGAACTGGTAAGGCCCGACTATATCTTGGAGTCGAGCTGGGAAGTATGCAACAAGGTGGGCGGTATATATACCGTTCTGTCTTCGCGTGCTAAGACACTACAGGAAGCCATGCCCGACCATATCATATTCATCGGGCCCGATTTCTGGAAAGAACAAGAGAGTCCTTATTTCAAGGAAGAGAAAAGCCTAATGGCTCAGTGGCAATGGACAGCAAAGGATGCTGGTCTGAACGTGCGTGTAGGACGCTGGCTCATACCTGGCAGCCCAATAGCTGTCCTGGTTGATTTCAAGCCTTTTTTCGAGCAGAAGAACGACATCTACGGCTGGGCTTGGGAGAACTATGGCGTTGACTCGCTACATGCATACGGCGACTATGACGAGGCCAGCATGTTCTCATGGGCAGCAGGCAAGGTTGTAGAGAGTATATATCGCAACGTGATTGAACCCGACATCGACTATGTGCCGGAAGTGCCTCAGCCTCGGAAGAAAGTGATATACCATGCCAACGAGTGGATGTGCGGACTGGGGGCACTCTACATCAACAAGCACGTGCCTCAGATTGGCACAATCTTCACCACCCATGCCACCAGCATTGGCCGCTCTATCGCTGGCAACCATAAACCGCTGTACGACTATCTCTTCGCCTACAACGGCGACCAGATGGCAGGCGAGCTGAACATGCAGAGCAAGCACTCCATAGAGAAACAGACGGCGTGGAACGTTGACTGCTTCACCACAGTAAGCGACATCACTGCACGCGAGTGCGTGGAGCTGCTGGACAAGCCAGCCGACGTGGTGCTGCCAAACGGCTTTGACAACAGTTTCGTGCCCAAGGGAGCCACCTTTGGTCGCAAGCGCAAGGCAGCCCGCAGACGTCTGCTCAACGTGGCCAATGCCTTGTTGGGACAGCAGCTGGGCGATGACACGCTCATCGTCTCAACCAGCGGCCGCTACGAGTTCCGCAACAAGGGCATTGACGTCTTCATCGAAGCCATGAACCGACTGCTGCGCGACCGCAACCTGAAGAAGAATGTGCTGGCCTTCATAGAAGTACCGGGGTGGGTCGGCGAACCGCGTAAGGACCTGCAGGAGCGGCTTGAAAGCGGACTGCCATACGACACACCGCTCGAAGTGTCACAAACAACCCACTGGCTACACGAGATGAGTCATGACCAGGTGCTGTCTATGATGAAATGCTATGACATGCACAACCGTCCGGACGAACATGTTAAGGTCATCTTCCTGCCATGCTATCTCGACGGAAACGACGGCATACTCAACATGACATACTACGACGTCGTGCTGGGCAACGACCTGTGCATCTACCCCTCCTACTACGAGCCGTGGGGATACACGCCATTAGAGGCTGTGGCCTTCCACGTTCCATGCATCACCACAGACTTGGCTGGCTTTGGCCTATGGGCCAAGGAGCAAGGTGTAGAGCATATAGAACAAGGTGTAGAGGTCATTCATCGTACCGACTACAACTATTCTGAAGTTGCAGATGTAATCAAGGACACCGTGTCGCGCTTCTCGGCCATGACAATAAAGGGGATTGACGCTGCCCGCAAAGCAGCCGACAGTCTCTCGAAAAAGGCGCTTTGGAGCGAGTTCATCAAGTACTACTGGCAGGCATACGACATCGCATTGCGCAACGCAGAAGCCCGCGTCAACAGACAACCGTAAATCGAGATAACGAAATAACGAAAAATCCGCAAATTGAAAATCCAACAAGATGAACATATCTTACAAATGGCTGAAAGAGTACGTCGATTTTGACCTGACACCTCAGCAGGTGGCCGACGCACTGACCTCCATCGGACTGGAGGTGGACGCACTGGAAGAGGTGCAGAGCATACGCGGGGGTCTGAAGGGACTCTACGTGGGACACGTGCTGACATGTGAGCCACACCCCAACAGCGACCACCTGCACGTGACGACGGTTGACCTTGGTCATGGAGAGCCTTCCCAGATTGTCTGCGGCGCACCCAACGTGGCAGCCGGGCAGAAAGTCATCGTGGCCGACCTGGGCTGCATACTGTACGATGGCGACAAGGAGTTCCAGATAAAGAAGTCGAAGCTGCGCGGCGTGGAGTCGTGCGGCATGATATGCGCCGAGGACGAAATTGGCATTGGCAGCAGCCACGATGGCATCATCGTCCTGCCCGAAGACGCTCCCGTTGGTCAACCTGCCGCAGAGTACTACCATCTGGAAAGCGACTGGGTGATAGAGATTGACATCACGGCCAACCGTGCCGATGCACTCTCCCACTGGGGCGTGGCTCGCGACCTGTATGCTTGGCTATGCCAAAACGGATACAACACCAGCCTGCACCGCCCCTCAAGCGATGCCTTCAGTGTCGATAACCACGACCTGCCTATCAGCGTGCGCATAGAGAACACTGAGGCTTGCCGTCGCTACGTATGCCTCAGCATTACAGACTGTGATGTGAAGGAGAGCCCTCAGTGGTTGAAGGACAAGCTGAGTGTCATCGGCCTGCGTCCAATCAACAACATTGTTGACATAACCAACTACATCATGATGGCATACGGCCAGCCCATGCACTGCTTTGATGCCGACATGGTTAAAGGATGTCAGATTGTGGTACGCACGCAGCCAGAGGGCACAAAGTTTGTCACACTTGACGGTCAGGAGCATATTCTGGGTCCACACGACCTGAGTATATGCAACGCCGAGGAGCCCATGTGCATTGCCGGTGTCTTCGGCGGCAAAGGCAGCGGCACATACGAGACAACCAAGAACGTGGTACTGGAAAGCGCCTACTTCCACCCCACATGGATCCGCAAGTCGGCCCGCCGTCATCAACTATCTACCGATGCCTCGTTCCGCTTCGAACGCGGCATTGACCCCGACGGACTGCTCTATGCCATGAAGC
>FLNV01001047.1_pt1 | contig 42798 bp, 32 predicted proteins | sample 1140351 | NCBI WGS metagenome assembly FLNV01 (sample SAMEA3878207, study PRJEB12797) | bioreactor metagenome | biome: Moose rumen | place: Sweden | collected 2011-10
GGGAAATAAAAAACTACACTTTCTTGCTTGATTCCTGAATCTTCAATATCATTGGCACCACCTCACGATAAATTCTCTTATCACCATTGATATTCCGCAGCAGCAACTCACAAGCTTTGCGTCCCTGAGTGTAGGCTTGATCCATAATTACCGACATCTTGGGAGTGACAAATGCTGCCGTCGCACCATCGGAAAAACCGATGATAGCCACATCCTGTGGGATTCGCAAGCCCCGTGACTTGATGGCATCGAAAGCTGCATAAGTGAACGTATTGTTAAATGCCAAGATAGCATCCGGTGGATCAGGAAGGTCTAATAATCGTAAGGTTGTCTGTCGCGCGGTATCAAAGTCTATCTTTCCGCATTCCACCAATTCACGGTCTATCGGAATCTTATTTTCTCTGAGTGCCTCAAGATAACCATGTTTTCTACGTATGACCATGTCCAGGTGATTGGGGCCTCCGATAAAAGCTATCCGACGAGATCCTGTGTCAATCAGATGTTGTGTTGCCTGCTGAGCAGCCTCAGAGCCGTTGGCTACAACGGATGAAAAGAGTTCCGACAGGCAGGTGCGTGCAAAGAACACCAGAGGTATACCCATATCATGAATCTCTACGAAATGGCTGTAATCGACGGTATCTTGTGCCAGACAAGCAATGATGCCCGACACGTGCATGCTGATGAAATTATCGACAACAGTTTTCTCACGCTCATGATTCTCATGTGAATTGGCACTGATGACGGAATATCCCTGTTCCAAGGCATACTCCTCTATGCCATCCAGTACTGCCGCATAGTAATGTGTAACCAGATTAGGAACCACCACACCAATTTGCAGGGGGACTTCCCTACGAAGACTTTGAGCAAAAGGATTAGGGCGATAGTTCAACTCTTTAGCCAGCTCTTGCACACGCCGCCTCATCTCCTCACTGACTTCATGAGAATTGCGGAGCGCTCTTGAAACGGTAGCCATGCTGACCCCCAACTCATTCGCTAAATCCTTTAGGGAGACCCTATGTTTCTTCATGGGAGAATAATAAATAATAATTACAAACGATGAAATACCATTGACACAGATGCAAAGGTACAACATTCTGTCTGTTCCGCAAACGTTTACGTAAAAAAATTTACTAAAGATAATATGAATTAAATATAATTGTCTTAATTTTGCAGTGAAATCAAATGAGTAATGAATAGTTGATAATAAGTTAGTTAGAAATCATGACCAAGACTGTTGCGAAACATTCTTGGTTTTTTTGTTATTCTTTATTATTACGACTATGAAATATTAAGACAAAATAACATCATTCAATTGATTGATGTCTGTAATAATATAGTCGGATGCAGGATTAAAAACTTCCTCCCATCCTTCTCCTTTCAGCCAACAAGTAAGGCATCCACATTGTTTTGCCGGTAAGATATCATTTCCCATACTATCACCCACCACTAGGATTTCCCGAGAATCGACACCAAGGCGCTCGATGGCCAGTCGGAAAATAGAAGGATCAGGTTTGCGTATTCCCACCGTTGCCGATTCTATCACATGAAGGAAGAACGTATTCAGATTCATCTCACGCAGCACCATTTGTATATTCCCATAGAAGTTCGTCACCAGTGCGGCAGGGTATCTTGTAACGAGTGGAATCAGCACTTCTCTACTCTCTTGCACCTTATGTCGCACATCCTCATATAATTGTCGGTGCAGTTGTTGGTGCAGATCCTGAAACACTTTTTTTTCTTTAATATCCAAAATGTCATGGGCAATCAGGAATTCCATCTGGAGTCGCAGCTTCACATCCAAGGTGAGTTTGAAGGTATAGTTGCTTCGGATGACATATCCATTCCCAAGGGTTTGCTCTGCATAAACATACGCCTTACGATACTCCTCCTGTTGTGATTCATCCAATATCCCACAGTGAAGAAAAGTCCTCCACATCACCTTACTCCAATGATCGCCATGAGTATCTAAGGTTCCTCCGAAATCAAAGATGAGCGCCTTTATCATCATATCAGAATGTCATGCGGATCATAAGACGGATGCCATGCTTATTCGCCGTGGCCAAATTCAGGTAGTTTAACCTTCTTACATACTCTACATGTAAGAGTTTGAAGATGTTATGCACACCGGCAATCACCTCGATATAAGGCTGGTGTTTGTCCATCATGTGACAGCCTTCAGGAAACTGCATGAGAACATCATTATTCTGGTTGTACTCCAATGTAGGGTTATTCTTATCCGTCAGATGTCCCCATAACATTTTCACGCCGAAGAACTCACGCCACTTCAAGCGACGCAACAAGGGAATACGATTGAAGATCTTTCCATTCATGTCCCATGAAGCATCCAACGAGGCATACCGGTCGTTGAGGAACTCCATGTTATTGATCAGATTGAAGGTCTGTTCCTCCAGGATATAAGAGAGATTCGCGACCGGCATGATCAACAGGGGATAAGGCACCCTGTTCCATTGTGCTCCTGCCTTGACGCGGATATCGATCTTCCCGAAGTTCTGCGGCATCCAGATACGTTTATACACCTCGGCCTCGGTCATATTGTAGTTGTACTCACCTCCCAGAATATTCTTAAACCCCATTGTGTGGGTGAGACGGAACACAGGAGCGTCGAGATTGATAGGCCAACGGTGCTGCTTGGTGTTGATGAATGTCTCACCGGGTGCATAGCGGACACCGATGGTAGCCTCGGAATAACGGATATGTGAGAGGATGGAGTTATCTGAGACTCTTGTGAATGAGATATTACCCACAGGATCAACACGCTCCGCCTTGAAACCGGCATTGAACTTGAACCCCCACTCTTTCTCGTATTCGAAGCTCAGTTCCTGACGGTTATAGATAAACATCTTATCCTGCTCCCCCCATTTGAAGGAGGTAAACACATTATCCTTATCGGTCTGAATGAACTTATCCGAAGGCATAGCCACATCACGGGAGGTCGCAAACGTCAGCGTCTGTTTGGGAAACTCACGGGGCAGATACTCTTTCTTGTTCAAAGACCAGATTACCTCCGCATCATAATAATGGTTCTTCGTCTTCGTACCATAAGCATAATATCCCTTCAGGAAAAGATGCGGACTGAGATTCGCCGTGGTCTGGGCACTGGCACGTAAACGCATGCCATCATAGAAGTTCTGGCTGACCATCGTATTGATCGGACCGATATCCACCTTACTGGGATGCTCCTTCGTGCCCGTCTCTACAAAGTTCTCGATAAGAGCCTTCATGCCGAAGATGACATACTTGAAGCCTTTCAGTTGTTCAAGATGATGAATGAACTGATCAATAGAACTTTCACTCTTCGTCAGTTCCACCTGCCGATATTGATTCCAGAAAGCCTCGTCACGCATCTCCGCATACGAGTTCTTCACCTCATCTTTCTTACCTCTGAACAACTGCTTGGGAATCTCCTCAAAGGCGAAATCCGAGCGACGGGTATTACGGATCACCACGAAACGACGGAGGAACTTGGCAAAATACAACTCTGCCATCATATCATCGACGGTAAGCACCCACTCCCCGTTGGGCAGCCGGACAAACTCCTGGGTGCAACGCATATTCTCCACCCAGTTGACATCACTTTTCTGGGGGATCATCAGCTCACACCGGCGCACCTGATAACTGCTGTCTGCCAAGACATACAACTGTCCTCTGAACCCGAAGTCCTGTGGGTTGTTGGGAAAGAAATCCACCACTACACACCGGTCGTGTCCGACATAGGTGGTATCGGTGAGATAGAAATGATAAAAGGCGATGGCATCCTTTCCAATGGGAGACGTGAAGGGGTATTGTAAGAGTCTGACCTCATCATTATAAATATCAATATCCGTAAAAACATCCTTCATGGTTGTTGTCAGGATATCACCCGTCTGGAACAGGTCATTGACACCATTGGACGCCTGCCCCTGAATAATACTCTTCTCATCATGCGGGTCTTTCCGATAGAGCTTCTGTGAAACAGTCTCATCCACACTCACCGGCAATATCAGTTTGTTGTTATACTCGCACAGCTCCACCTGATTGACAAGCCAACTATGTTTCCTGAACATACCCTCCTCCAGATCGGAAGGCTTGAGGTCATTCAGTCCGAGTGTGATCTTCTGATAATTATTATACTGATAATAGTCGTGGTTCTTGAGGTTTGTCTCTTTCTTCGCCGCTATCACCTTCCGCATAAACTCCACAGCAGGATTGTTCTTCCTGCTGTATCGTGTGGTTTTCTTCGAACGGATATATACCTCATCAATCTTTTGGGTGTTAGACTTTAACCTGATTTTTAAAGTCTGTGGCGTAGCTCCCGTCACATTAATAAACTGAGAGTCGTAACCCACACTGCTTATGGTCATTCGCCATCCATTGTGGCGGTCAATGACAAACTCACCATTACCATTACAGGACACAGCGACATGGTTACCTTTATAAGCAACAGTGGCATAAGGTATCGGACCATCATCGTCTGCATCTAAGACAACCCCTTTTATCTGCTGTGCATGTACTGCGATAAGGTTGAAAAACAAAGATATATATAAAATAAAGTATCTCAATTCTTTCCTCTTTAAAAAACGACTGCAAAGGTACTCATTTACTACGAGAAACAGAAAACTTTTTCAGATTTTTAGTTTTTTCGACTTTATTTGTGTATTTTTGGAAAATAATCATTAACTTTGTCGCTCGTATGAATAAGCCACCTTTGTTTGCCCATATTCTTACAACAGGATTTGGGTCTGGTTATTGTCCTATGGCACCAGGCACTGCAGGAGCGGTGCTTGCGGTTATATTATGGTGGTTGGCATCCCTCTGGCTGACACCGGCCATACTCTTCTGGGGCACCTTAGCCGCCATCTTCCTCTTCACGGTTCTCGGAGTAACCTGCACCAATCAGGTGATACCCTTCTGGGGGGATGATCCCCATCGTGTGGTGGTTGATGAGATGGTGGGTATATGGGTTCCACTTGTCGCGGTGCAGCAGGGCGAGTGGCCTTATATCATAGCCAGTCTGGTGCTTTTCCGTTTTTTCGATATCGTCAAGCCTCTGGGCATAAGGAAGATGGAAAAGCTGCCGGGGGGAACAGGCGTCATGGCTGATGATATCCTGGCTGGCATTTATAGTTTGGTGATTGTTCTTATTGCAAAATGTGTTCTCTGAGACGTGCCATCGTAACCTTCTGCAAAGCCCAGCTCTCCGCACAGATAGCTACATTGGTTGACTTTTCCGTAACGGCAATCCTCACGGAGGTATTCAGGCTATGGTATCTGCCTGCAACCTTCCTGGGAGCATTAAGCGGAGGTATTGTCAACTGTATCGTTAACTATCATTGGGTATTCCGTGCACAGACGCTGAAGATGCGTTTTGTAGCCATCAAATACCTCTTAGTGTGGGGCGGAAGCATCCTTCTCAACACAGGCGGCACTTTCCTGTTGACAGAGTTGTTCTCACAACACTATCTCATCTCGAAGGTCATTGTGGCGATATTGGTAGGATTCCTTTGGAACTATCAGATGCAACGTCTTTTCGTCTATCGTGATAATCACTTAAAGGACAAGATAGGGCGACTGAAGAATCATCATGAGCAACAGATACAAGAAAAATAAGGAAACATGAAATACAGAGATTATTTACAGAAGGTTATCTACAAGTTTATCAACCCGTTGGTCAAAGGGCTGATAAAGGTACATATCACACCGAATATCGTCACGACCATCGGACTGTTACTGAACATCCTGGCGGCAGTAATGATTATTTTGGCAGCGGATGAGACCAATCCCGACCTGTTACTTGTGGGATGGGCAGGATTTGTCATCCTGTTTGCTGGACTCTTCGACATGATTGATGGCCGGTTGGCGCGCATGGGGAATATGTCAACCACCTTTGGTGCTTTATGGGATTCCACGCTCGACAGATACAGTGAGTTGATCACCCTGTTTGCCATCGTGCTTTTCTTCATGGCTTCAGGAGATATGCTCAATGCCGTAGTTACCTTCGCTGCCATGGTAGGTTCTGTGATGGTGAGTTATGTCAGGGCCCGCGCTGAGGGACTGGATATAGAATGTAAGGTAGGACTCATGCAGCGCCCTGAACGTGTGGTGCTAACTGCCTTAGGATGTCTGTTCTGCGGTATTTTCGCATCCTCCTCCTTTGCCCTGCAATGTTTGATCATCCCCATGTGGCTCATAGCCATTTTAGCCAACATCACCGCATTCTGGCGAGTGACCCATTGTTATAATGAACTGAAGAAACGTGGCGAATAAGAAAATCTCATCCTTACCGACAAAGAGAGAAACAGTATTCTGCCTGTCATTGACCATCATCTTCCTGCTCCTGACAGCGATAGTGATTGGTTTGCGGCCGGAGCACTATTTTCTGACAACCCTTTTCTGCTTCCTCTTTTTCCTTTCCTCTCCCACCCGCAAGCTGGCGATAACGCTCTTACCTTTTGTGATCTTTGCCATCAGCTACGACTGGATGAGGGTGTATCCGAACTATGAGGTGAATACGGTAGATGTGGAAGGACTGTATCAAACAGAGAAGCAGCTCTTTGGGGTACTCTCTTCCGAAGGAGTTATACAGATTCCCGGGGAGTGGTTCAGCCAGCACACCAGCACGTTGGCAGATGTCCTCGCTGGTCTCTTCTATCTCTGTTGGGTACCGGTACCTATTGCCTTCGGACTCTATCTCTATTTCAAGGGAGACAAGAAATACGCCGTGCATTTTTCACTGACATTCCTCCTCGTCAATCTTTTAGGATTCTGTATCTATTATATCCACCCCGCGGCTCCACCATGGTATGCCATCAACTATGGCATGGAGGTGATCAAAGACACCCCCGGGAACACCGCAGGCTTAGGACGCTTTGATGAGATTATCGGCATTCCTGTCTTCGACTCCATCTACGGAAGAAACGCAAATATATTTGCGGCCGTTCCCTCCCTCCATGCCGCCTATATGCTCATAGCCACCATCTATGCCATCCTCAGCCGACAGCATAAGATCATGATCATCGTCTTTGCAATCATCACCATGGGTATCTGGTGGACGGCGGTTTACAGTACACATCATTATATCATTGATGTGCTATTGGGTATTGCCGTGGCTTTCCTCGGCGTATTGCTGTTCGAACAAGTATTGATGAGGATTCCTGCCTTCGCCCGTTTCATCCATTCATACGAGCGGTACATCTGACACACAACCCCTCATGTTTCCTTTTCATAAAAATATATAAAGGTGTGAGCACGAGAATCTCAAACACGAAATAGATCCAAGGCTGATCCATCAGACAGGTGATATACAGACAGATGGCACGGGTATTAAAAGTGAGGATATTCGTAAAGGGCATCAATGGGCGACTGCCATCGAGAAAGAAATCACGGATGGATGTGGTGTCAGTATTTTTTTTGTATTCCTGATATTGGCGGAAGAACAGTTGAAAATGGGGTGTGCGCATCTCCTGACTGATACAGTAATCCTCATAAAAAACATAGAAGAGTCGTACCAGCCACGCTTTCCGTGGTAAACTGTCATACACTTCCCTTACCTGTCTGGAATTGTTCAGTTCGTCATTTCCTTTATTAAACAAAAAGAAAAGATGGATCTGCCGGTAGTAATCCGACAATGAGGACTGTCGGGCGTGGCAAAGCAGACCTGCCACGTAAGCCAACAACCAGATTGTATACCCCCAGTGTTCTGCAGAGAAAGGAATCCGTTGGGGCATCATCCTCAGAGAAAGGGCGGCATAGATACAGATAAACCATACATCACCGGCCACACCATCCAAGACTCGTCCCAATAGGGTTTTCTGCTCTGTCAGACGCGCCAGCTGCCCATCGGCACTGTCACAGAAATTGGCCGTCATCAGACAAAAGACCCCACAAAGATTATGTGCGAGATCATGGTGACAGAACATCACGGCAGCCGCTATACCGAAGATGATAGATGTCACCGTAACCGTATTGGGATGCACGCCGAGACGCCTGCATATAAGGGCGATGCACAAGCCGACAGGGCGGTTAAAGTAAATATCTAACCACTCCTCGGTATCTTTAGATTTTAAAGATGACCGGAACATCTGTTTATAGGATTTATTCATGCTCATTTCACTCAGAGAAAGGAACCAAGGAGGCGATGGCTCTTGCCGCCTCCTCCCTACACGAGGCAAAACTTGGCCAGTCGTTAAAGTCGATAATCACATAACTGCCGTCCTCACGTACGATACAATCCCCGCCATACACCTGCATGCCAATCTCTCCGGCTACCGTGTCGGCATCTTTTTGCAAAGCCGACGCATCGAAAGGGAAATGTGGCCCTGGCTCTGGAAAAAGGAAATAGAAAAAAGGCGTCCCCAACACTCTATAGAACTTTAGGTGAGCACCCCTCACATGAGCAGTCACCAGGACCTTACTGCCTTGTCGCTGCATCTGTCGGACAAACTCCTTGCAGGTCTTCTCATCCTCGGCAAACACCACATCATCCATCTTGTGCGTTCCCACTTCCGAGCGTTTAATCCAGTACCCACAGTCCCCTTTTGCCGGAGCTACGGGTATCTTCTTCTCACGCATCAAGGAATCCAGATTGATTCTGGATGCCCGCCGGATACTATCCGCATTATTGATAACCAACGCATGCCCCGATCGTTGCCGTAAAAAATCGAGCGTGTCTGCCAGCCTTCCCATAGAGAGGTACACATCTGACTCCAAGTCATCCGTCAACAATGTCTCAGGAACATAACGGACATCATCCCCACGGTCTCGCAACAACTCTCCTACGGCATGCAGGATAGCCCAGTCTTTCTCCACACTGCCAGGAGAAAAACAAGCCGCTCGTTGTATCATAATAATCTTTCTCATTGCTCTTCCAAAAAATGTGCGGCAGTCAGAAGATCCGAAGGATGATCCACATCGATAATCTTCATGAAAGGATATGCCATCACCTGCTTTCCGGCCTTTATCAATGACCGCTGGAAATTACGCATATGCTGCTCCCCCTTTACCACGCACTGATGAAGGATCTCAAGACATTCCGGTCGCATCACATAGATTCCCCCAGAGACGTACTTGCAAAGAGACGCCCCATTCTCGTCATAGAAACCCGTAATCATTCGATTATCATCCGTTTGCACATACAAAGGTTTCTCGTCATCAACAAAATCCGTAACGGCAAAACAGCCGTCAATACACTCCGGCATACCTTCCAGCGAATCCATAAACGCCCTAAACTCATCTTCTCTGAAGACGGTGTCTACGGTGGTAAGCAAAAAAGGCTCATCAGCAAGATACCCGCTGATCGCTTCCAAACTGTGCATGCTGCTGGGCGTTATAGCCTTTACGAAGCGCAGAGGTATGTCGTCCCCTCGCAGACACTCTTCCTGCCATCGCTCCAGATAACGGATCACATCCGTATGCGTCGACCGACATATCAAAACGATCTCAGTGGGATGGTAGGAGGAGAAAATACGTAACAGTCGTCCTACGAGCGGCTCTCCTCGTAACACCATCATCGGCTTGGGGGTATTCACTCCTCCTTCGACCATCCGCTGACCCTCTCCTGCTGCTATGATCGCAAACCTCATTCTGCTGCTTAATTTTATTTCTGATACACAAAGATACACATTTCATTCAGCCACACCATATCTTTAACTCCTTTTAACTACCCAAGACCTTAAATACTGACTGAAAAAGCGTAACTTTGCACTGACATTATTGATACAACATGAATATTGATCCATTTTTTCCGAAGATCAACCGGATAGGGGCAGCCCCTCAGAGGGTAACACTATGTGGACAGGATTTGTCATGTCACTACAGCACACCGCTGTCTTCAAGCACCCTGCTTGAGGAATCACCGTCTTTTCTTACCAATTTAAATATTCAACATGGATAACGATTTCGCAAAGGACTTCATCCAAGACAACGAAACATTCGAGATGATTGCCAAAACCTTCATGGGATTGGAAAATGTATTAGCCGAAGAACTTACCAACCTCGGAGCCGATGATATCCAGATCGGCAGGAGAATGGTTTCCTTCAAAGGAGACAAAGAAATGATGTATCGTGCCAATCTTCAGTTACATACCGCCATTCGTGTTCTCAAGCCTATTCGTCATTTCAAGGCAAGGAGCGCTGATGAGGTGTACGAGGAAGTGAAAGCCGTCAGATGGTCCGACTACCTCGACAGTAAGATGACCTTTGCCGTTGACTCCGTGGTTTTCTCTGATGAGTTCCGTCACTCAAAGTTTGTGGCATACAAGGTGAAAGACGCCATCGTTGATCAGTTCCGGGAAGAGACTGGCATCCGTCCGAATGTAAGCATTGCCAACCCTGATATCCGTCTGCATATCCATATTGCCGATGATGAAGCCACCCTCTGTCTGGATTCCAGCGGAGAGAGTCTGCACCGACGTGGTTACCGGCAGGAATCTGTCGAAGCCCCTCTCAATGAGGTGCTGGCGGCAGGAATGATCCTGATGAGCGGATGGCGGGGAGAGAGCGACTTTATCGATCCGATGTGCGGCAGTGGCACCCTGCTCATCGAGGCGGCGCTCATCGCCCATAACATGTCTCCCGGTATTTTCCGCAAACAGTTTGCCTTTGAGAAATGGACGGATTTCGACCAGGATCTGCTCGACCGTATCTATAATGATGACTCCCAAGAGAAAGAGTTCACCCACCATATCTATGGTTATGACATTGATCTGAAGGCAATCACTAAAGCACGTACGAATATCAAGGCTGCGGGTTTCAGTAAGTGTATCACCGTGGAGCAGAAAGACTTCAAGGATTTCGAGCAGCCACAGGAGCTTGCCATTATGATTACCAACCCACCCTACGGTGAGCGTATCTCCACGAATAATCTGTTTGGCACCTATAAAATGATTGGTGAGCGTCTCAAGCATGCTTTCCAAGGCAATGACGCATGGATCCTGAGTTATCGTGAGGAGTGTTTTGAACAGCTCGGATTGCGCCCCACCCTCAAAGTGCCTCTTTACAACGGTTCTTTAGAATGTGAGTTCCGCAAATATCGTATGTTCGACGGGAAAATGAAGGAGTTCCGTCAGGAGGGGAACATCCTGAAGACGGAAGAGGAGAAAAAAGCTATGGCTGAGAAACACCGTTTCAAGAAAAACAGAGAGTTTAAGAAACGTCTGGATGAGGAAGAGGCCAATGAGAAAGGCGATATTCGTTCGTTTGTCTTCCATAAGCACAACCCCTCCTACGAAGAGGATTTCCTCAGACGATTCCGCAAGAAAGAGGTAGCCGACCGCAGAGACTATAGGAATGAGGATAGTGGTAATGACCACGGGGCACGGGAGAGAAAAGGGAAACGGAGTTTTAACGACCGTGACAGAGACAAGAGAAACGACAAGTTCCAGAACAAGGGTAGCTTTAAGAAAGGCGGGAAATCCTTCGACCGCTCTGACCGTGGCAACAGGAAAGGTAGAAATAAGAATTTTAATAATTAGATAACGATGAGAACAAAAGTGTTATTTTTAACATTACTTATAGCGATGACTGCTACGGCTCAGAAACTGTTCACCCTCGAGGACCTTAACTATGGAGGGAAGAACTATCACCAGATGGTGCCCGAAAACCGCAAACTGACATGGTGGGAGAACACACTGGTAAGGACGGATAAGGAGAATACCTATATCATCGACAATAAGACGGGTAAGGAAACACCCATGACGGAGAAAGAGCAAGAGGCTTTCAAAGCATGGCTTAAAGGAAAGGACACTAAGGCTGTGGTAAAGAATCATAATATCTTCGTCACCACCGCCGATGGCATGGAGAAGCAGATCACTACCGATGGATGTCGGGATCTGGTATATGGGGAGGCGGTTCACCGTAATGAGTTTGGCATTAGAGGTGGTCTCTTCTGGAGCCCCGACCGTCAACGTCTTGCCTTCTACCGGATGGACCAGTCGATGGTGACAGATTATCCACAGGTGAATATCGATGCACGCATCGCCGCCTACGAGCCCGACAAATACCCTATGGCAGGTGAGACATCCCATAAGGTCACCGTAGGAGTCTATGACCTGGCAAGCGGTAATATCATCTATCTCCAGGCGGGTAATCCCACCGACCGTTATTTCACCAATATCACATGGAATCCGGAGGGCACCATTATCTATATGTTCGAGCTGAACCGTGACCAGAACGACTGTCAGCTGGTCAGCTATGATGCCCTTACGGGAAAGAAGATAGCAGAGCTCTACCGTGAGACATCCGACAAATATGTGGAACCCCTCCACCCCATCATCTTCCTGCCATGGGACAGCAGTAAGTTTCTTATGCAGAGTCAGAAAGACGGATATAACCACCTCTACCTCTTCTCAAAGGAGGGACAACTACTCCGCCAACTGACCAGCGGTCCATGGGTGGTACTCGACATGCTTGGATTCAACAAGAGACAGAAGAGTGTCATCATCGCCAGCAATGAGGTGAGTCCTATTCAGAAAAATCTCTTTGCCGTGAGTATCAAGAGCGGCAAACGTACAGCCTTGGACAACGGCAGGGGTTATCACTCCGGCTTGCTGAGTGACAATGGGGAATGGCTTATCGACAACTATCAGGAACCCGACGTGCCCCGTAATATCGCCATTGTCAGCACTGCAAACGGTAAGGTGACGCCGTTTTTCTCTGCCCCTGACCCATGGAAGGACTATAGCGTCCCTACCTATGAGTGTGGTACGATCAAAGCAGCCGACGGCAAGACGGATCTCTATTACCGCATGGTGAAACCCCATGACTTTAATCCTTCTTTGAAATACCCCACCGTGGTGTATGTCTACGGCGGGCCTCATGCCCATAATGTGGATGCACGCTGGCATTACTGCAGTCGTTCCTGGGAGACGTACATGGCACAGAAAGGATATGTGCTCTTTATCCTCGACAACCGTGGCAGTGAGAACCGCGGCAGGGATTTCGAGCAGGCTACCTTCCGTCAGCTCGGACAGATAGAGATGCAGGACCAGATGAAAGGGGTGGAGTATCTGAAGAGTCTGCCGTATGTCGATGTCGACCGCATCGGTGTCCACGGATGGAGCTTCGGCGGTTTTATGACGATTACCCTGATGACCAACCACCCCGAGGTGTTTAAGGTGGGTGTCGCCGGCGGACCGGTAATCGACTGGAAATGGTATGAGGTGATGTACGGAGAACGTTATATGGACACACCTCAGACGAATCCAGATGGATATGCCAAGACGAGCCTGCTTCCCAAGGCGAAGGATCTGAAGGGAAAGCTACAGATCATCACAGGGTATAATGACGATACCGTGGTCCCGCAACACTGTCTCTCGTTCCTTAAAGAATGTATAGAGGCAGGTACCCAACCCGATTTCTTCGCATATCCAGGAGAGCCACATAACATGCGGGGGCACGCCAGTGTCCATCTGCATGAGCGCATCACACAGTATTTTGAGGACTATCTGAAATAATGTAATAGTTAATAATAAAGAAATGAGTTTCAATGCTATAATCCCCAGAACAGACGATATCGTTGACGAAAAGAAAATCTATATACCAACGATTGGAATTAGAAAGGAACAGAACATCCTGTTACTTGGCAGCGGCGGCAGAGAACATGCACTGGCATGGAAGATTGTCCAAAGTAAGAAATGCGCCAAACTCTATATCGCACCCGGTAATGCCGGTACCGGTAACGTGGGAGAGAACGTCCCCATCAGCGTTAACGACTTCGAGACACTGAAGAGTTTTGCTGTTGATCATCAGATCGATATGGTCGTCGTAGGTCCAGAGGACCCGTTGGTACGAGGTATCTATGACGAGTTCCACGCTGATATAAGAACTTGTCATATCCCTGTCATCGGTCCTTCCAAGGCAGGCGCCCAGCTGGAAGGTTCGAAAGATTTCGCCAAAGCCTTCATGCAAAGGCATCATATTCCCACCGCTCGTTACCAAACCTTCGATGGTGAGCATGTGCAAGAGGGTATCGCCTTCCTCGATACACTGCAGCCCCCCTACGTACTGAAAGCCGATGGTCTGTGTGCCGGCAAAGGCGTTCTGATCATCGACACACTGGAAGAGGCAAAGAAAGAACTGCGTGAGATGCTCGGCGGGATGTTCGGCAATGCCTCCAGCAGAGTGGTCATCGAGGAGTTCCTTAGTGGTATCGAATGCTCTGTCTTCGCACTTACCGACGGCACGCACTACAAGATCCTACCCGAGGCAAAGGACTACAAACGTATCGGTGAGGGAGACAAAGGACTGAACACAGGTGGTATGGGCTCCGTCTCGCCTGTTCCCTTTGCGGATGTAGAATGGATGAAGAAGGTGGAGGACCGTATCGTCCGTCCTACGGTAGAGGGTCTTGCTGCTGAAGGACTTGAATATAAAGGTTTTATCTTCTTCGGGCTCATCAATGTGAAAGGTGATCCGATGGTAATAGAATACAACTGTAGAATGGGTGATCCGGAGACCGAAACCGTCATGCTACGTCTGAAGAGCGATCTCGTTGATCTTTTCGAGGGTGTCGCCTTGGGTGACCTCGACCAGAAGGCCGTTGAGTTCGACGAGCGTGCGGCGGTCTGTGTAATGCTCGTAAGCGGTGGCTATCCACAGACCTATCAGAAAGGCTATGTCATCAGCGGTCTCGACGAGGTGAGAGACAGCATCGTCTTCCATGCGGGTACCGCCCTGAAAGACGGCAAGGTTTTAACTGCCGGTGGGCGTGTCATAGCAGTAAGCAGCTACGGAAAAGATAAGGAAGAGGCTTTGGCACATTCGTTTGCTGAGGCACAGAAGATACAGTTCACCGATAAGTATTTCCGTTCCGACATTGGACTAGATCTGTAATGGCCATTAAGAGAATACAAAACCGCGTCGCGGAGAGTCGTTATACCCTGCCGGCGTCCATCATGACCGCCTTCGTGATATGGTATCTGGCAGGGCTTACCGCCGTACCACTGTACTTGTCGTTTGCCGCCACACTCCTGACAACCTATACATTGGTAGAGATCAACAATGGCAATTCGCTCCTCCGGATCTATAGCAGAACGGTATCCTCCTCTTTTATCCTGTTGCTCTCAGGCGCCACTTTCCTGCTGCCCAACCTCACGGCTATGGCTGTCACCCTTTGCTATACCCTATTCTGTTTGTATCTCTTCAGGGTGTATCAAGAGAAAGAGGCACCGGGCGGAGTCTTCCATGCCTTCCTCTTCCTCGGCATCGCCAGTATATTTTTCATACAGATCGCATTCCTGGTACCTTTTCTGTGGATACTCATGACCTTCAACCTCATGGCAATGAGTCATCGTAATTTCTGGGCCTCTGTGCTGGGTTTGATCACACCTTATTGGTTTGCCATCCCCTTCTGGCTGTACAAAAAGGACATAGAGTCTGTCGTAAACCATTTCGTTCAGATCGCTGATTTTCAAGAACTCTTCCAATATGAGCAGATACCCCTCACATATCTTCTCACCTTCGCCTTCATTGTAATGATAGCCCTCTTCGGCATCATCCATTTCCTGCGGAAGAGTTTTATGGATAAGATCCGCACACGTATGCTCTACACTTTCTTCATCGTGATGACCATACTCCTGGTGGTCTTCATCGTCCTTCAACCCCAACATGACGAGATTCTCCTGCCCTTACTGATCGTGCATGTCTCTCCACTCTTCGCTCACTATCTGTCTCTCACCAATACGCGCCTCACCAATATCACGTTCTTCCTGCTCATCATCTTGTGGGTGGCGTTAACGGTCTATAATCTATGGAATTTCTCACCGATATTCTAAGTCAGTACGGTTATTGGGGTATGCTGACAGCGGCGTTCCTGGCCGGCAGTTTCTTCCCGTTCAGTAGTGAGGCGGTAATGATCGGATTCCTTGCCACCGGTCTGGCCCCCTGGCCCCTGGTCGTCTATGGTACCATCGGCAATGTGTTGGGTTCTATCTTCAACTACTTTGTCGGTCGGTTAGGTAAGCTGTCGTGGGTGGAGAAATACCTTCATGTTAGCAAGGAGCAGTTGGACAAGGCAGAGCGGTTCATGGGCGGTCGGGGCGCGTGGATGGGCTTCTTTGCTTTCCTGCCTATCTTAGGAAGTGCCATCACCATCCTTCTGGGTTTTATGCGAGCCGACATGTTTATCTCATTTCTCAGCATCGCCATTGGGAAGTTTCTGCGATACCTGTTGTTGATCTACGGGGTGGACTTGGTTTTTTAGCCTGACAGGTCAGTACTAATTGATGGCAGCAAGAACAGAGGTTTAGCGTGACAAGTGTAACATGTCACGTTTGTTACGCAAGAGCGATACTTGGCATTTCGTAATATAAAGGATATAAACTCACCTATTTGAAAATGACCAACTAAAAGACTAAAAAACTAAAAATAAAATAAAAAAAGAAATCACGAAACAAAGTTTTGCATAATCAGGAGTATTTATTCATCAAAATGAGTTACCTTTGCATATTGGTAGAAAAGAAAATAAAACATAAATAAATAATAGATGAAACAATTCAGATTAGTGGATAATATCATGGGGTGGCTGGCCTTTGCCATTGCTGCCATCGTATATTGTTCAACGATTGAGCCGACAGCCAGTTTCTGGGACTGTCCTGAGTTTATTGCAACAGGTTATAAGCTGGAGGTAGGTCACCCACCGGGTGCTCCCTTCTTTATGCTCACTGCCAACCTCTTCTCCCAATTTGTCAGTGACCCCACCCAGGTGGCTCGCATGGTGAATATCATGAGTGCTCTGCTCTCGGCCACCTGTATCTTGTTCTTGTTCTGGTCGATTACCCACCTCACCCGTAGGCTGCTGATTGATAATTGGAGTAACCTGACGATGGGCAAAATGATTGCCATAGAGGCCTCGGGCTTAGTGGGCGCCTTGATCTACACGTTCAGCGACACCTTCTGGTTCAGTGCCGTAGAGGGCGAGGTCTATGCCTACTCCTCTGCGTTCACTGCCATCGTCTTCTGGCTCATCCTGAAATGGGAAGACCATGCCGATGAACCACACTCCGACCGCTGGCTGGTACTGATCACCTATATGACAGGACTCAGCATCGGCGTGCACCTGCTTAATTTGCTCTGCCTGCCCGCCATCGTCCTGGTATATTACTACAAGCGGTTCCCCAATGCCGATCTGAAAGGCTCCCTGATAGCCCTGCTCGTCTCCTTTGTCCTCGTTGCTGTCATCCTCTATGGCGTCATCCCGGGCATCGTCACGGTAGGCGGATGGTTTGAGCTCTTCTTCGTCAACACCCTGCACATGAAGTTCAACACCGGCTTGATCATCTACATCATCCTATTGGTAGCCATGGTGCTGTGGGCCATCTACGAGAGTTACAACAACCGCAACATCAAGCGGCAGAACATCTCCTTCCTGCTATCCGTCGCCATGATTGGCATCCCCTTCTATGGCTATGGATGGAAAGCTTTCATCATTGGCATCGTGGTCATAGCCCTATTGTGGCTCATGCTCAATTATAAGAAAAAAGGGAAACTTCTCATCACTGCCCGTATTAAGAATACGGTATCGCTCTGTCTGCTGATGCTGATGATCGGTTATTCCACCTATGCCGTTATCGTCATCCGCTCCTCAGCCAATCCCCCAATGGATCAAAACTCCCCCGAGGATATCTTCACGCTGGGCAGTTATCTCAGCCGTGACCAGTATGGCGACCGTCCACTCCTCTATGGACAGGCCTACACCTCTCAGGTGCTCTTCGAGCGAGACGGCGACTACTGTAAACCCCACTCCATCAAGGGTGCCCCTGTCTATCAGCAGAAAGAGAAAGCCTCTGCAGATGAGAAAGACTCATATTTCGTCGTACGTAACAAAATCGACTATAAATACGCGCAGAACATGCTCTTTCCACGAATGTACGACAGTGGGCATGCCAAAGCCTATGAGAGCTGGATGCTCGGTGCGCCCTCCTGGCTGCCCGATGGTAATGATGTACCCTACGACCGTTGTGGAGAGATGCTGAGCGTGCATATTCCCTCCCAGTTGCAGAATATCTATTTTTTCCTCTCCTATCAGTGTAACTTCATGTACTGGCGTTACTTTATGTGGAACTTTGCGGGAAGGCAGAATGATATCCAAGGTAATGGAGAACTCGAACATGGCAACTGGCTAACAGGCATTCCGTTCATCGACAACGCCCGTCTAGGTAATCAGGAGAAGCTGCCTGACGAACTGAAAAACAACAAAGGGCATAACGTCTTCTATTGCCTGCCGCTGCTTCTCGGTCTGATTGGCCTCTTCTGGCAAGCCTATAAAGGACAGAAAGGCATCCGCCAGTTCTGGGTGGTCTGCTTTCTCTTTCTCATGACAGGCCTCGCCATCGTCGTCTACCTCAACCAGACACCGATGCAGCCTCGTGAGCGTGATTATGCCTATGCCGGCAGTTTCTATGCCTACGCCATCTGGTGTGGTATAGGTGTAGCCGCCATCATCGATCTCCTGAAGAGATATATTAAAGTGAACGATACGGTTCTTGCCGCCATCGTGGGTATCATCTGTCTGTTGGTACCTATCCAGATGGCCTGTCAGACATGGGATGACCATGACCGAAGCGGGCGCTATACCTGCCGTGACTTCGGGCAGAACTACTTGATGTCGATGCAAGATGAGGGTAACCCTATCATCTTCACCAATGGCGACAACGACACTTTCCCCCTGTGGTACAACCAAGAGGTGGAAGGCGTCCGCACCGATGCCAGGGTATGTAACCTCAGCTACCTGCAGACAGACTGGTATATCGACCAGATGTGCCGCCCAGCCTACGACTCCCCCTCGATGCCTATCACCTGGCCACGCCTTGCCTACTGCTCCGGCACCAATGAATATGTAGAAGTGGACGCCTCGGCCGAGGAGCAGCTTCTGGAGTTCTACAAAGAGAACCCCGAGGCAGCTAAGGCACAGTTTGGCGATGAACCTTTCGAGCTAAGGAACATCCTCAGATACTGGGTGCGCTCTGACAACCCCGACATGCATTTCATCCCCACCGACACCGTCTATGTCACCATCGACAAGGAAGCAGTGAAGAAGAGCGGTATGATGATGGCTTCCGACACCATCCCCGACAAGATGGTCATCTCCCTCAAAGGAAAAAGGATGCTCTATAAGGGAGACCTAATGATGCTGGAGATTATCGCCAACAGCAACTGGACACGTCCTGTCTATGTAGCCCTCACCGTAGGCTCGGAGAATTATATGAACCTTGGCGACAACTTCATTCAGGAAGGTCTCGCCAACCGTATTTCCCCCTTCACAACCAATGCCGAAGGTGCAAAGAAGTTTGACTCCGAGAAGGTCTACAACAATATGATGCACCGTTTCAAGTACGGCGGCCTGGAGAAGAGAGGGCTGTATATTGACGAGACGGTAATGCGTATGTGCTACACCCACCGCCGCCTCTTCGGCACGCTGGCCACCAACCTCCTTACAGAGGGTAAGGGCGAGCAGGCACTGAAAGCCCTTGACTATGCTGAGAAGGTCATTCCCGACTATAATGTACCGATGAACTATATGAGTGGCGGCATCGACTTTGCGAGAGTGTATGGCGCCTTAGGTAAGAAAGACAAGGCGGAGAAGATACTCACCAAGATCTTCAATGATGCCTATCAGTATATGGATTGGTACACCTCTCTCGATGACTACCGGATGAGTGGCTATCAGCAGGAGTGCATGCTCCAACTGTATGTCATGCAGAACTGCATCACTCTTGGAGAGAATGTGAGCGATGCCTTTGCAGACAAACTGCTCAAGAGGTACACCATCATGCAAGACCGTTATATGCAGAAAGGTGGCAGGATGCCCAGTTTGGATAACGAATAGCCTATGATCGAACAGCCGGCGCGCTGGATGCGCAGACTCTACCCTCATGCTACCTGGAGGATGAATCCCCAGGAGCATGCTGTCTATCTGACTTTCGATGACGGTCCGATACCAGAGGCAACACCATTTATCCTCAAGACGCTTGACGACTACAATATCAAGGCCACTTTCTTCATGGTGGGTGACAATGTGCGGAAGTTCCCCCATCTATATCAACAGGTGGTCGATGGTGGTCATCAGGTGGGAAACCACACGATGCACCACCTTGGCTCTTTCAAGCACTGGACTACCACCTATATCATCAATGTATTCCAGGCCAACGAACTGATTCATGCACATCTGTTCCGTCCCCCACACGGATGGATGAGGCACAGCGTCTACTACTGGATTAAGAAATACTACCGCGTGGTGATGTGGGATGTGGTGACACGCGACTATTCCAACCGTCTCTCAGCCGATGATGTGGTGAACAATGTGAAGCGCCTCACTCGCAATGGCTCCATCATAACCTTCCACGACTCCCTCAAGAGCATCGATAAGTTATATACGGCTCTTCCGGAGTCTATCCAATGGCTCAAAGACCAAGGCTATGCGTTCAGGGTCATCCCATAAGGCAACAGTAAGTTCCCCGTCACTGACTTCATCCATCAAAGCCGAGGCGTTACGTCTCGGCTTTGACGCTTGTGGTGTGGCCAAGGCACAGCCTGTCGAAGAGCAGGCCGCAGCCTTGTTCCGGCAATGGCTCCATCACGGTCATCACGCCACGATGCGTTATATGGAGAATCATCTCGACAAACGTCTCAACCCCCAACTATTGATGGAGGGTGTGCGGAGCATCGTCTGCGTGGCGCTCAACTACAAACCCTTACGTCATTTCAAGCCCACCGACTACCATCTGGCGGCCTATGCCATGGGACAAGACTACCACGATATCGTCAAGAAGAAACTCTCGCAGCTTGCCGCTTTCGTTGAGCAGCGTTATGCCAGCGAGTACCATCCCCTCGCCTTTCGTATCTTCTCCGACAGTGCCCCTGTCCTGGAGCGTTACTGGGCCACGCAGGCTGGACTGGGATGGATTGGCAGGAACCACCAGCTCCTCATCCCCCAGCAAGGCAGTATGTTTTTCTTAGGAGAACTGTTCCTGAATATCCCTTTGGAGTACGATACGCCGATGCCCTCGCATTGCGGCACTTGCCACCGATGCCTCGACACGTGTCCCACCGGTGCCCTCAAGGAAGATGGCACCTTCCATGCCGAGCGCTGCCTGTCGTATCTAACCATCGAACACCGTGGCACTATCCCCGAGGAGGCTGTCGGGAAGATGGGCAACAGTATCTATGGCTGCGACAACTGTCAGAACAGCTGTCCGTGGAATGCCATGGGCACACCCACCCAAGAGTCTTCGCTCCAGCCCAAGGATGAGCTGATGCGCATGACTCGCGAGCAATGGCAACATCTGACGGAGGACGACTACCACCGGCTCTTCAAAGGCAGTGCCGTGAAACGTGCCAAGTACAGTGGTCTAATGCGTAATATCCAGGCAGTAGCCTCACATGAGGATGATACTTAGAAACGATAATTACAACGATGGCTATGGACGAAGAAAAGAGACGACTACGCAGAGAGAAGGTTGCCGGGAGTAAGTATTACTGCTGGCTGAAGCAACTCACCACATATATGGATCGTTATTATCTCGACGCCGCTCTGGGTTTCGCCATCCCTGGAGGCATTGGTGATGCCCTCTCAGCCCTTATCTCCATTGTCTATGTCCTCTTCAGCGCCATCGGCATTCGTTCCTTCCCCCTCACCCTTGCCATCCTCAACAACACCCTGCGTGACCTCCTCTTGGGTATGATCCCTTTCTATGTGGGTGATATCATCGATATCTTCCACAAAAGTAATATCAAGAACATGCAACTGATAGAGGGCTTTGTCAATGAGGATCCGCATACTGTCAGCACCGTCAATAAGAAGGCCACCTACAGCATCATCCTCTTCGTCTGCCTCTGCATTATGGTCTATATCATGTTCCGACTCGCCATTGCAGCCGCAAAATATATGTTCTCGATGTTGTAAGCCCACTCTGGCATCAGGCAGTTTGGAACTAAGTAATGTTTTAAAGAGAAAATGAGCATACCACGATATATATCAGGTATGCTCAAGTAATATAGCAGAATACTGCCATAACAATCAAGTCTAGAACCTTTATTTTAAGGTTATTTAGTTTTAAAACTGTGGTTATAACCCAGATAGATGATATATATATATATATTTCTAGCTGGGAGTGTTTACTCATAGTTAAGATTATAGTTCAATAGGATCTGTGTATATAATCATATCGCCACTTTTAATAACGATGAGAAAACATCCTCCACCATATGATGAGAGGTTTAATAAAATATTATCTCCCGCATATACATCCCCTTCCTCCTCACATTCAACAACTGAGAGATTTCTATAAACAACAACTGACACATCCTCAACATCTTCTAAAAAAGTGATAGTAAAAAGACCGGTATTTTCATTTAAAGAGGTATGAACCCTCGAAAGAGAACCTTCGTTTCCATGATGTTTGTCTTTTTCTGTCACAGGATTGTCATCGTCTGGAATACTTGCCATCGTTGCGTTGACTGGAGATGACAGAATTCCTAATAATAAGGTTAATGCCATTAAAATGTTTTTCTTTTTCATGTTTGTGATTTTTAAATTGCGAGAGCAAAATTAAATTAAGAATTTACTCCCACAAAACTTTTTTGCATTTATTTTTATTTAAATGTTGCAAGCGATATAATACATAATGATAAGATTTTCAATATGTTGCAATGATTACAACAAATAAAATGAGATGTTAAATACAACAAATAAACAACGAGGATTCGAACAAAAAACCTAAATGTCCAGTCTATTGACCAGGGCTACGCCTAGGAGGATCAGGGTGCTGCCAGCGATGGACATGGCGGTCATGGGTTCGTGGAGGAAGAGGTAGGAAGCAATAACGGTGGTGACCGGGTTGAGGTAAACGTAGTTTGAGGTTTTGAGCGCTCCTATTTTCGACACAGCGAGGTTCCACGTAAAGAAACAGATGGTGGAGGCTACCACGGAGAGAAAGAGGAGGTTCATCCACACCACCGGCTGCAGGAATCCCTCCAAAGGGAAATGCCAAGGGTAAGAGATGAGGAAGGGCAATGCCGTAAGCAGGCCATAGAAGAATACCTTACGGGTGATAAAAAGTGCGGAATAACGGGCGGATAACGACTTGATGATCAGACTATAGACAGCCCACGACAGAGCGGCACCGAGGGCTAAAAGGTCGCCTAAGGGGTTGAGTTGTAACTTGAAATGACCGTTGTAGATGACCATCGCCACGCCGGTCATGGCGAGGAGAGAGCCCACCACCAATAGCCAGCTGAGACATATCCCCCGAATAAAGAGGACAGCTAAAATCATTGTCAAAAGGGGCGCCGTACAGACGATGAACGACACATTATTGACCAGGGTGAGTCGCAGGGCGGTATTCTCCGTCAAAAAATATACCGTACCTCCCACAAAGCCTAAAAGGAAGAAGAGCAGTTCATCACGCCAGCTTTCGGAAAACAGCCGCTCATAGGAGACAAGGAGCGTGCAGCAGTAGGCGATGAGGAAACGGATAATGAAAATCTCAAGGGGTGTCATCCCCTGTAACAACAACACCTTCGTGTTGACAAAGGTAACACCCCATATAGCAATGGTACAGATGGCAAGGCCATGATAGAAGAGGTCACGCATCCCATCAAGACGTTCTTACGTCATGTCTTTTACAATCTGCATAATCTGCTTGCCGATCCTGTCGGCCTCCTCCATAGTGGACGCCTCACTATAAACACGGATGATAGGCTCAGTATTACTCTTGCGAAGATGTACCCAACAATTGGGGAAATCAATCTTCACTCCGTCGATGTCGTTGATCTGTTGGTCGTGATACTGTGCCTTCACCTTCTCTAAGATAGCATCGACATCAGTGGTAGGTTGTAAGTCAATTCTGTTCTTTGCTATGAAATAGTTAGGGAAGGTACGACGCAGTTGGGAAGCGGTAATCCCTTTCTGAGCCAAGGATGACAGGAAGAGGGCAATACCTACAAGGGCATCTCGGCCATAGTGACTGGCAGGATAGATGACGCCGCCGTTGCCCTCGCCGCCGATAACGGCACCCACCTCCTTCATCAGGGTAGTGACATTCACCTCACCCACGGCAGAGGCACGGTACTGGCCACCATGACGCTCGGTGACATCACGCAGAGCACGTGTGGAGCTGAGATTGCTGACGGTATTACCAGGGGTATGGGAGAGCACATAGTCTGCCACCGACACTAGGGTATATTCCTCGCCAAACATCTCACCATTCTCACAAATAAAAGCCAAACGGTCTACATCAGGATCCACCACGATGCCAAGGTCGTAGCCTCCCTTACCAATCCTGCCCATGATATCCTGTAGATTTTTCTCCAGTGGCTCAGGGTTATGGGCAAAGTCGCCGGTGGGTGCTCCATTCAGGAAGTCGTACGTCACCCCCAGCTGATCCAACAGCCGGGGAAGGATGACACCACCCACACTGTTGATACTGTCGACACACACATGGAAATGGGCTTTCCTGATGGCCTCCGCATCCACCAATGACAGAGACAGTACATTATCGATATGCCGATGGTCGAACGTGTTATCCTCGGCATAGTTGCCCAGATAATCCACACCGGCATACACAAAAGCCTCCTCCTCGGCAATCTCCAGAACCTCATTACCGTCCTCCTTGCTGAGGAACTCGCCTTCACTGTTTAATAACTTCAGGGCGTTCCACTGACGGGGGTTATGACTGGCGGTGATAATGATACCACCGTCGGCGCCCGACATGCGAACAGCCAGCTCGGTAGTGGGCGTCGTGGCCAACCCAATGTTGAGGACATCACAGCCGCAGCCCATCAGGGTGCCGCAGACGACATTCTTCACCATCTCACCGGAAATGCGTGCATCACGCCCCACTACGATCTTCAGCTTCTTCTGCCGTGCATTACACCGGGCGATAAAAGTGGCATAGGCCGTTACAAACTTAACGATATCGAGAGGATTCAGGGTATCACCAGTAGGTCCGCCGATAGTGCCCCGAATGCCAGAGATAGACTTGATGAGCGTCATGAGCTTAAAATTCTAAATTCCTTTTTCGTAGGTAATAATATAATAACAGGGATAGACATTCTGTGAGGCATAGCTCTGTCCCTGACTGTGGGGCACGATAAGCTTCACCTTTGCAATCTCCTCGGACGCATTCGTCGGACGACCGATATTGAGATAGTTTAGGGGTACGAGCCAGCCAGAGGGGACGGAGGTGCCATAGTATGTAGCCATCACGCTCTCACCGGAGATAAAGGAGGCTGTATAGGAATCGCTGGAACGGGTGACGCTCATCTTATCCACCACGCTGGAATAAGTGAGGATATTATTCGTCAGCTGGATAGAGTCTGTCATGATGTTCTTCTCCGTGAAGCGACATAAGACAGTGGCAGTCTCTCCATCCTTTAGCGGGGTTCCACAGCCTTTGCGGAGGATCTGCAGGTAGACTCCGGAGCTTTCGAAAAGCACATACTCGTTATTGCTCAGATTGGTAGTGTTACCCTGCGACTTGAAGGTGGCCTCGTCGATGACGGTGATGGCGGAGTCCTTGATAAACTGGGTGATGGCTTTTCGTTCCTTCTCCTTCTGCTCCGCATACGTCTCATAGTCATTACAGCTTGCTATCATCGCAAGTGTCACAAGACCATATAGGACAATCAATATCTTTTTCATTTTCTATCTTGAAATAAAAACAACATACAAAGGTAATACATTACCCGTCAATGAGTATAAGAGAAGGGGCTTTTTTATGTTTTTTTAGAGGTCTTTTAATGCTCAGAGCGAGGCGATAGCCTGACGGGCGATGTCCTCGGCTTCCTCCATAGAACAATAGAGGCGACCACCGGACGCATTTTTATGACCGCCTCCATTAAAGAAACGCCTCGCTATCTCCGTACAGTTTACATGATCGACACTGCGTAGACTCACCCACACAACACGGTCCTTCTCAGAGTCTTCACGCAGGGAAATGCTAAGCACAGAGCCTCGAATCTGCAAGGGGATATTCACCAGTCCTTCCGCATCTCCCTTGATAAAATGGAAACGACGGAAATCATCACGGCTGATAGTGAAATAGGAGGCGTGCTTCTCAGGGAAATAGCGAAGCTTCTCATACATCACATATCCCATCAGACGCAGACGCCACTCACTATAGTTGTTATAAACATTCCGGTAAATCTTATCCTTGTCAATGCCTTTGGTGAGCAGTTGACTGATGATGAAGAAAATCTCGGGATTGCTGGAGTTGTAGGTAAACCCTCCGGTGTCGGTCATCATTCCGCAATACAGATGGGTGGCACACTGACGGGACAAATCAGAGAAGACTCCCAGTTGCCACAGCACACGGAAGAGGAGCTCGCAGGTGCTACTCATCGCTGGAAAAGAGAAGGAGAGAACCGTCTCTATCGTGGGACCCGGATGATGGTCAAACATCACCCTTTTAGCTTTCGAGGCACCAATAACCTCTCCCATGTCGGCTGCCCTGTCGAGGGCATTGAAGTCAAGGCAGAAGATCAGGTCGGCATGTTCACATTGCTCCTTCACCACTGATGGGTATTTGTCATAACGCATGATACGCTCAGAGCCCGGTAGCCACCGAAGGAAGTCGGGAAACATATTAGGCACGGCCACCAGTACAATCTTGCCCAGAGAACGGAGATAGTCTGCCAAGGCCAAGGAGGAACCCATGGCATCACCATCTGGATTCTGGTGGCAACAGATAACGATATGCTCCGCTTCGTCTATCAGCTGACGCAGAGCACATAGTCGTTGTTCATCTATCACAGAGATATCCATCAAAAAAGTACCTCTGGATAGATGTCATCATCAACAAGACTCTTGATACGGTCGACAGTGCCCTGACGGTCGGCGGCATAGGTCACGCCAAACCACTTGCTAGTGGTGTCGAGCACCTGCACGGTAGCTATCTTCTCGTTGATTAATTTGTTCACCATTAAAGGGATGAAGAATTCTGCCTTCGGATTGGCAATGTTCTTCGGATCAGCGAGGAACTCCTTGAAGTATTCGGTGCTATATCGGAAATAGTCTGGGGTGAAGCCCCACATATTCATGCTCACCGGTGTATAAGCATCCAAAGCGATCCATCTTCCTTCCTCATCTTTGAAACGGATCTCCTCATCGGCGGCACCCATATTGGAGCCATCCTCGGCACAACGTACAATCTCAGTACGCTCCACCACAGTGGTGAGGTTGTTGGAATCATCCTTCGAGCAGACACCACGAGCCACTGTACCATTCTCTGAGATGGTGTTGCCCACACGGAAGCCCACCATCGCATATTTATCCTGGGAACCCTCAGGAAGATCAGCCAGGAACTTGCCAATAACCATGAAGGCGTCACGGTTGTAGAAATCATCGCAGTTGATGACACAGAAAGGCTCTTTGATGACCCCTGCCGCCATCATCACGGCATGATTAGTACCCCATGGCTTCTGACGTCCCTCCGGCACGGAGAAGCCCTCGGGCAGCGAGTCTAAACTTTGGAAGACGAGCTCTGCGGGAATCGTCCCTTCGTATTTGGAGAGGATTTGCTTGCGGAACTGATCCTCAAAATCTTTCCGGATCACGAAGACAATCTTTCCGAATCCAGCCTGTACGGCATCATAAATGGAGTAATCCATGATTGTCTCGCCATGGGGACCTAATCCGTCTAATTGCTTGAGTCCGCCATAGCGGCTACCCATACCTGCTGCTAAAAGTAACAAAGTTGGTTTCATATTTATTTTGTTTTATTTGTTTATTCCTATTCTGCAAAATTACGAATTATATTTCAATTCAGCAAACAAATGTTTATCATTTATTCATCTTTCTGAAGTTATTTTGAATAGTTATTTTGAATAGCAAAAATTAAAGAAGATTTTCAAAACATCTCAAACATTACGTGCTTCCCTGTCACCATTACTATCGACATCGCTACATTTTCAACGTTAAAGGGAGCCTTAACGCTAATCCTAAATTCTATCCCTAACTCTGAACTGGTAAACTATCAGAACGGATACCCCACGGCCAAGTGGATGGCCTGCCCGTCCTTGAAGTGTTGGATGTTATAGAATCCCGTCTTGCCCGTATCGTAGGGCACATGGATTCCGATACCCCAGTCGAGGCGAAGCACTAAGAAGCCGAGATCATAGCGGATCCCCACACCAGTGCCTACCGCCATTTCTCGTAGCACATTCTGTAATTTGAACACAGCATTTTCTCGTGTGATATCCTGACGCATAGCCCACACGTTGCCCGCATCGAGGAAGGAAGCGCCATAGAGGGAGCCAAAGAGACGGGCACGGTATTCAAGGTTCAGCTCCAACTTGATATCTCCGGTCTGATCCATGAACGACCAGGTGTATTCGGGAGGATAGTATTTTCCTGGACCGATACTCCGTACGGTGAAGGCACGGATACTGTTGGCACCGCCCACATAAAACTGCTCGGAATAGGGAGCCATGAAACTGTTTCCATAACTATAAATCACACCGGCACAGACATGGCTTACCAGTTCGGAGAAAGCTGTCGTCTTCCAGTGCTTGGTGAAATCCGTCTCCACCTTTATGAACTGCGCATAGGAGTTGTTGAAGAGTCGCTTTCCATCCACATTCCACCGGTCTCCCTTCAATACATATGCCGCAGATAAAAGGTTTCCCGACTCTGAGACAAGTATCTCCCATCGTATTGGATTCTTATACGATGAGGGACTGTTATACAGATAGGAATATCTCATCTTGGGGATGAACACGTCCTGCATGGTGATATTCAGATAGGGATTCTTCTCCAGGATATTCTTAAAACTGTCCGTCTGATGACTCAGATACTGATAGGTAAAGGTGATTGGACTCAGTTCATGACGGCTCGTGGCGGTTTTCTGCCATGTGTAGGTCCACTCTCCGGAGGCACTGATCATCTTGAAGAACGAGGGACGGTACAAGGCATTGCGGGAGATCTTCAGGATGGTGGAGGGGGCACTGGCATACCGGACGGGACTTTTCCTACTGCGGCTGCTCCTGTTCCTTCGTCTGTTGCCATTGAAGAACTCCTTCCAAGGGATCATCAGCCGAGGGAAATGGAGGGAGGCATCGGCACCGTACTCGTAACTATTCACACGGTCGCTACCATTCACGCCCCCTAAACGTTGCCATTCGTAGGAACCATGGAGGTTGATGTCCAGCAGTTCGCCGCCCCGCAGGGCATTACGCTTGGTGAGTCCGAGGATCAGCTCCGGGCCCACCCTACCCGTGGTCTTGTTCATCACATTCGTCTCCACATAGAAATCATAGGGTTTCTGGAATGTGCAGCTAATCAGCAGGTCGAGGGTGTCACTGCCTACCGTGTCACGGGGTATGAATGAGAAGTCGGTCATCGTGTACATCCCTGTAGCATTGAGTTTATTGGCCGTCTCAAGGTAGGCTTCATAACTGTAATAGTCTCCATGCTGCAACCTTATATCTTTCATAATGGCACCCCGTCGGATAGGGGAACGCCGTCCTGCAAAACGTAGCTTGACAAAGCCTCGCCCCAAGGAGTCAGTTATCTGTTGCATGAACGTTTTCCGCACGTCAATGGTGATATTACCGATATACCATGGGTGCATGGCCATCACCGGCACATCGTCAGCCATCTGCAACCGCAGCTGGGCCTTACCAGGTACCATCAGGGTATCAGCGAGATACGAGGCATAGTTCGACTTGTAATAATAATATCCATTGTTACGAAGCAGTGTAGAGACACGGGTACGCTCTGCATCCATGGAAGCCACAGAGAAAGGACTGCCCCTATGAATGTATGCTTTACTGTCCGTGGCTGAAAGCAGACTGTCTGCAAATGGGGGAAAATTAACATATTCCATGTTATCAACGGTAAACAGATGACCGAGATCGACAGTATAACCGACCTTTGCTTTCTTAGGGTTCGAACGAGGTATGATCTCATAGTCCACCTTCCCATGGAAATAACCATGATTACGGAGGACCGACTGGGTCACAGTGGCTCGCATGGCGGGATTCACTGAACTCATCAGCACTGGCGCCTTGGCTAGATGCTTCTCTGCCCATTGCGCTAACTTATTCTCTTTCCCCTGAACGACATTCCATAACCGAAGTTTCCACTGAAGAGGGTTACGGTAATAACTGCTTCCGAAGAGTGCGCCATTCGGAGCGGTGGCCAAGGCTGCGTCCACCTCCTCCTGTGTGGAGATGAAATTCTCACTGTTATCATGGTTCTGATAATCAATCTTCGTAAGCCCGACAAACAACTGGTCATCGTCGGGAATATGCCGTGTCGTACTACAGGCATACAGCAGGAGGAGGGCTATTGGATATAGTAATTTCTTCATGACTACTCTTTTGAGGCATTAATAGAATCTATACTCACCGCTCTTGTGGAGTCGGGGCTGCTCAGGTATATTCTCTTGGAATCATCCTTCAGACGGAAGATATCCTTGAAATGCTGTATCGTACGGCGCCAGATAAAGCCACCGCCGTACTCTTGGGTGTAGCCCTCCAGCCAGTCGTAGGTGTTGTCGAAGAATAGAATCACATATTTATTGGCACTGTCATCGAGACGATATTCCATCGTCACGTTATCGAGGATGGAATTGTTCTGGTTGGGCAGCTGTGAACTGGTAGTCACCTTTCCTCCAACGGAAATCTTCAGACGGTTATTCCAGAAGCGTTTAGCGAAGCTGAAGCTGTAGTCAGTATGCATCTCACCCGAAGCGTCTGTGGTGTTGTCCAAACCGATAGAGAGATCGAGGGTACGCAGCGCATCACCCGTGATATTCGAGATCTCACTCTCGAGGAAGTTACTCAAGGCTTTGTTCGTGGAGACACCTTTGGTATAGCCGTCGGCGAGATACAGCCCCGTGGTGAGCATCGTCACCGCCAATTTTCCACGCTGCTCCTTGCTCATCGACATCAGTTCATTGTGAAGGGTGAGGTCCTCGGGGGAGTCTAAGGTAAATTCCAAGCCCATATCCTTCAGGGTCTTGGTGATGATCATGCCACAATCGAAGTCCACGCTGTGTCCCACCCCATTTGTTCCTGTCACCGTGGCTTTGTTATGTTCCACTGCCGTGATATTCAGTGTCGGGTTCATCATATCACCAGTGAACTCAATGTAGCTGCCTTCCTGTATGGTGAAGGTCTTCAACGGGATGACAGGCAGAGAATATTTCATCTTTCCATCGTTCAGCGTATACTTACCTGTGAGACGGATATCGTCAGTGGGGTTATACTGCATTCTGAGTGTGCCGCCACCCATCAGATCTATATAGTTGGTCTTGTCGCTATTCAGATAGGCGGTGATATGAGCGCCATCCGTAACATCCACCGTCAGATCCATGTTGAAACCCGTCAGTTGCGGCCGGGAGACAATCGTTTGCGTGGTGTCGCTGAAATCAGTGAATCTCACCAGTTCATCCAACTGGTTATCAGTTGTCAAGGGGGAGTCACGAAGAATATAAGACATATCCGTGGTTCCCAGTACATCTATTTTTCCGCGTAATGACAGGTCATCGACAGGTCCAGTCAGTGATCCGAAGAAATTGACAAAAGCCTTGCCATAGGCGATGCTCTTACTGTTTTCTTTGGTATCTATCAACAGGAACTGCTGAGCTGACATCCTCAGATTCATCATCATCCGGTCAAGGTCAGAGAAATCGATTTCGCCTGTGATACGCAATGGGGTGTTGTTATGTGCATACATCTCGTAGTTGTTTATTTGCACACGACTGTTCACTATACTGATCGGACGGTCGGAGAAGCGCAGATCCATGCCATAGGGAACACTGATGAGATGACAGGAGTCTAACTGCAGCTCGCCGTTGACAAGGGGTTTCGACAAGGGGCCTTTGATGGTCAGCGTGCCCTCGCCGGTACCTTGCATTCCTACCACTTGATCAGGAATGAAGCCGTTCACCAACGACATCGGCAGACGGTCCAAATGAGCCGTGGCATCCAAGGTGCCGTCTTTATGGTAGATACCGCCGACCATTCCCACCTCGTTACCATCCACGCTAAGGATACCATCCAAGTAATGCCCGCCCTCATCGGTTGGCATATATACAAATTCCAAACCCAAGTCGCCCATTGTATTCCCCTGATAGGTCAGTCTGTTGATGTCCATGGAGGAAGAAACGGTGAGATGATCCTCGCCCTGCACAATATGATAGTCACCGTTGACAATGCCTGTGACGGACGGGAAATAGGGCAATACGGATACCAGTTGCGCCATGTCTAGCTTATTCACGGAGACGGTCAGATCCTGAAGGGCATCGGGATTGTCATCATTGCTATACAATTTCAGACCGGTACCATCATCCGCCAAGGCCTCTATATGGGCAGACACCCGTCTGTCATCAGCCATGAAGAGGTAGTTGTCCTCATTGATGATAGCATCTTTGTAGGCGATGACGGCATCATTTGGCAACAGATGGATAAGGATGCCGTTTTCTTCCATCATAGCCTCGGCACCGAGTTTGACACCTAACCTATCCTCCTGATCATAATACCGCATATTGAGACGCAGGCCTCTCTCCATCAGACAGCCATCGAAAAGGGTATTGAAGACAAATTGGGGATTGTCCTCATTATTACGGATCTGGACACTGAAGTGGGTGGTAGTGCTGTCTGACTCGACAACCAGTCGGATGGTATCCAACTGGATGCTGTCGGCCATCAGATGTGACAGATGGGCAAAGCCACTGAGTCCTTCTGTGGGTGAGGAGGTCAGATCTGCATCCAGTTCATCAAAGGTATATCCTTTCTGTGCCAAAAGACGGGTGAAAAAATTATCACTCCCGCTATTGACCTGTACCTTTACATTAGGAAGATAACTTCGTAGAACCAAATGATTTATCTGATGTTTCTTAGTGTTAGACTTCATCTCCTTCACCAACGTCTCACTCTTTGCCATCAGTTGCTTGTATCCGCCGCTGGCATCGGCATCCAAATGGAAGTCACCACAGTCAACAACGGCATGGGTGGTATCACGACGGGTGAGGATATCCATCACGATATCGTCCGGGCGATACACCTTATTCTTATTATGAATGGAAAGATCGGAAGCCACTCCCTGTACACGGTAGTACTCGTCCATATCCGTGACAATATCCACATGGCAACAGAGAGTTGTCGTAATGGAATCATCCGTCAGTCGTAAGCCCCGCAAATCTGCATAACGGATATCAGCAGAGACGGTGGCATCGATCTTCTTTTTCTTCATCAAGCCATCTGCCTGAATGATTCCATTCAGCAACGGGTTGTCAGTATCGATATTTGCATACAACCTTCCATTGCGGAGAGTGGCCGTACCCTTAATCTTATCGAGATTATAATTCCCATACGTAAACTGGGTGATATCTGCCATGGCATCCATCTGTGTCTTCTTGGAGAAAGGATCGGTGCCGTTTCCCTTCAGACTAATCCGACCGGTGAGCGCACCCATTTCATAATGGGGAAGGAAATGCTTCAGATTAAAGTCATTAGCATCTACCTTGGCATCGTAACGCATCGTGGTGATGTTGAGATCTCCCACAATCCCGGCTATTCCTCTTCCTTCTGTCACCTTAGCATTCACCTGATACAGATTACCTTCAATCTTTACATTTCCACTAAGACCGGTGCCACTGGGAATACGGATATCCTTCGCTAAAGAGGGATCCAACAGTGAGGTGAGAAAATCCACCTTCTCCGTCTTGGCATCAAAGGTGACATCGGCTTTCAGATGATCAAGATTATCGAGGTGCTCTAAGGTGCCGTTGGCGTTGATATTGAAAGCCCCCGGCAGTTTTGCATTCAACCCATTTACAGAGAGATGCCTCATATTTCCATTGACAACAGTCTTGACTGAGAGGTCCTGACTGGGCCACTTGCGAAGTAACGACTGGGGCATACCCTTCATCAACCTCATTACATCCTGCTTTCCCAACTGTGCATCTATTGACATGTTTATACCCTCATCACTCTCCAACTGATCTTTCAAAGAATTTGCCTTGGAGGGCTGTAATTTGTCGAGATCCATGCTGACATGGGCTTTAAGAGACGACTCTGAGGTCTTCAGCTCCATATCGGGAATGTCTATCTTACTGCCCACCATCTTCACATTGCCTTTCAATGAGGACAGTTCCAGACCACTCCTCTCCTTCATGTAAGCGTCACGGAGATTAAAGCATAGCTCCGGACTATGGTAATGCAATGAGTCTACCTGGATATTGACATCCGTCAGCGCAAGATGATTATAGTCCAAGCCGTCAACCTTTGGCTCATGTGGCTTGTCATAAGTGAAGGTACCACCCTTCCATTCCACCTTCCCTATCTGGTAAGTCTCTGCCTGAAGATCCACTACTCCATTCTGTGCTTGTAGGTTATCAAGGTTGGCAGATACCTGGATACTGTCACCTGACGTCCGCACCGTCACCTTACCATTGTTCACCTTCAGCTGATCTACGAGTATCTTCCAGTGATTCTCCGTATGGGCGGTATCACCGGAAGTGGAATCGGACATAACCACCTCTACATCTGCATTTTGCAAGTGTGTCTCGTTGAGACGTATCGTCTTCTCTTTTAAGTCGATACCATGACTTGTTAAGGACAGTCTTGCCGCCTTTCCCCTTATTCGGGTAGAGGCAATGAAATCTGTGGTATTGAATTGGATGCCATCAAGTGTCATGCCATCCACCTCTATTTGCCTCCTCAGTAGAGGGAGCAACTCAACATCTACGGCTGCATAATCGATGACAGCAACGGTGTCTTTCTGTTGGGGAAAGGAATCATTCGGTTGGAGTACCTTGACATCATCAACACGGAGATTCAAGGGAAAAGACAGTCGTACATGTCCAACAGAAATATCTAAGCCTGTTTTCTCTGAGGCAATAGCAGCGACATGCCTTACCGCCCAATTCTGCACTGTAGGGAGATAAAGCAGTATTGTCAGAAACATAAAAAGCGAAACGGGAATCAGCACCGCGAGTCCCATCCACTTGATGATTCGCCTCATAGATGCAAAGTTACACTATTACATAAAGAAAACCAAATTTTAAAGGAATAATATGGCGTTGAAATGATTCCGTTACCAACAAATCCTTTATTTTCCTTCACGCAAGCATCTCCACAGATTGTCATGGGGAAGAGGGGCTTCAACATATATCTCTTCCTTTCTGACGGGATGTTCAAACCGCACACTACGTGCCAACAAGGAAATGCTACCGTCTGGATTACTGCGCTTGGAGCCGTACTTGAGATCGCCTTTTATAGGACAACCGATATGGGCCAACTGACTACGGATCTGATGGTGGCGACCAGTCATGAGATGCACCTCCACAAACGTATAATGATCTGCCGCACCGATGACTTTATAATGCAGACGTGCCCGCTTGGCATGGGGCCTCTCATGGTCATACACATAGCTCTTATTCTGTTTCTCATTACGTATCAACCAGTTGTCGAGATCGCCCTCCAATTCTTGGGGACAATGGGAACAAATAGCCCAGTAGGTCTTATGCACCTCTCCGTCGTGGAACATATCATTCAGACGGGATAAAGCCTTGGACGTCTTGGCAAAGATGACAACACCGCTCACAGGACGGTCGAGACGATGTACCACACCTAAAAAGACATTGCCGGGCTTGGCATGTGTCTCCCTGATATATTCTTTCACGATATCAGAAAGGGGGACATCGCCGGTCTTGTCGCCCTGAACGATCTCCCCACTCTCTTTATTTACAATAATTATATGATTGTCTTCGTAGAGTACCTGCATGCTCCTTACATATTCATACCACCATCGACCTGGATAACCTGTCCTGAGACATAACTGGACAAATCACTGGCAAGATAAACAGCGGTATTGGCGATATCCTCCACAGTGCCGCCACGACGTAGTGGAATCTTACTTATCCAGTCCTTCCTGATATCCTCTGGAAGAGCCTGAGTCATGGCAGTATCAATAAAGCCCGGAGCAATAGCATTGGCACGAATACCACGAGGTCCCATCTCCTGGCCGATACTCTTGGCCAATGCGATAAGACCAGCCTTAGAGGCTGCATAATTAGCCTGACCGGCATTACCGTGAACACCTACGACGGAGGCCATGTTGATGATAGAGCCTTTGCGCTGACGCATCATGATGGGCACACAAGCGTGGATAAAATTGAAGGCACTCTTCAAATTCACGGCAATCACAGCATCCCACTGTTGCTCAGTCATCCGAAGCATCAATCCATCCTTGGTGATACCTGCATTGTTTACCAAAATATCTATACTACCGAACTCTTCCTTTATCTGTTTCACCACTTCCTCTGTCTGGGCGAAATCAGCGGCATTGCTGGCATAACTCTTTGCCTTAACACCCAAAGCTGTTATCTCAGCCTCGGTCTCTTCGTTGACATTCAAATCGGTGAATGCTATATTTGCGCCTTCTTCAGCAAACTTCAAGGCGATAGCCTTGCCAATACCTCGCGCTGCACCTGTAATCAAGGCAGTCTTACCTTCCAATAATCCCATATTCTAATCGATTAATTTATAAATGATTATATTAAAATCTACTATATCTTTGTTTTTCCTAATGCACCATATACTACCTTGGCTACCTGTGGCTTACTGGTCTCCGGAGTAATACCATGTCCCAAACGACCACAAATATAAGGCACCTCAAGCCCTTTGATACAATAGTGGGTGATATCCGCTACTAATTCGACATTATCAATATCAAACTCACCATCTTCACGACCTTCAGCGAAAACCTTCCGGAACAAATCTATCTCATCTTGGTCGAAGTTCTTACGAACCTTCTCAACCATCCAGATATTACGGAAGAACGCCGCACGAAGATTACCGTTTCGCATGACGGTCTCCTTGATCATATCCAAATGGGTATAAATCAACTCTATAATCTTTTCCTGAGGCCGGATCTTCTTGGCTGCCACCTCATCCATCTTATCTGATAAACGTTCCAACTCGCTCTCTATCACCGCATAATAGACTTCCTCCTTATTTCTGAAATAAGTATAAAGGGTGCGCCGCCCCTTACCAGAAGCAACGGCAATATCATTCATCGTGGTATTCTCGAGACCATTCTTTGCAAACAACTGTCGTGCTACATCAACAAGTGTTTGTCTCGTCTTGGATATTGACATAAATTTCTCCCTGTAACAATTTGCACATTGATTATAACGTGTGCAAAATTATTGTTTTTGTATGAAATCTCCAAATAATGAGCGTTTTTTTTTATTAAATTATGAATAGGAACATGACAAATTACATATATGAGAACAAAATGCAATAATTTTCGGAAGGTGACTTAAACATATAATCATTTCATACACATCATAAAGTAAATAACAGGACAAAAAGAGATAATAAATGGATAAATCCTGTTATTTTAATAAATAAAAGCATAATTATTTGGAATATTCAGAAAATAATAGTAACTTTGCAACGCAAAATCGCGGAGTGGAGCAGTTGGTAGCTCGCCAGGCTCATAACCTGGAGGTCGCATGTTCGAGTCCTGCCTCCGCAACCACAACCCACAGAACCCTGCCTTGAATAGGCAGGGTTCTGGCGTTCACGGGAAACAGCCCGGACAGTGTAAGGACAAAATATTAATAGACGTTGAGTTCTCCGGAAACAACGTTAAAAAAATGTTTTCTACAAAAGACTACATCCATCGCCGGAATGATTTTATCTTGTTTACGCCGCCAACCCGGCACGACGGCAAGTCATCTTACATCGCATTTTACGCCAAAGACCCCGCAACCGGAAGACTGAAGCGAAAGAAATACATGCTCGACCGGTATAAGAAAGGACATGACAGGGACTTTATGGCTGCCCATATCATGGCCAACATCATGAACAGGCTGGCACAGGGCTGGAATCCATGGGCTTTGGACCAAGGCGTGCGAGGCCATGTCAGATTCGACGATGTATTAGATCGCTACGAAAGGAGCATAACCCAACTGCATAACAAAGGCACCCTGAAGCATAAGACATGGCTGGACTACATGTCAAGACTACGGATACTCAGATATTATATGGAGACCAACAGTATCCAGGTGACCTACTGCTTTCAGCTGAATACGACATTCTTCGTCGATTACTTGGATTATGTCCTTTTAGACAGGGATGACGGGGCTCGTACCAGGAACAATCATCGGACATGGTTGTCCACTTTCTGCACCTGGATGGTGCAACATCAGTATCTTGAGAAAAACCCGATTTTAGACATACCAATACTCCGAGAGGAGGAAAAATTCCGCCAACCACTCTCCCCTACCGACCTGCATCTGCTAAAAAACCATCTTGAGCGCACCAATAAACACTACCTCCTGGCCGTAATGTTCATGTACTATACGGCAATACGCCCGTCAGAACTGATCCATCTGAAGATAGGAGATATCGATATCACCCGCCAGACCATCTATGTCTATGGTCCCAACTCTAAGAACAGGCGTGGAGAACCGGTTATTCTTAATGACAAAATCATCATGCTGATGATAGAGCTGGACACCTTCAGCCATCATTCCGGCTGCTATATTTTCGGAAAGGGATTCATGCCATCGGAACATAGGACCTATTCAGCCATCTTCAGGAACGAATGGTTCCGGTTAAGGGAAAGGCTCGGGTTCCCAAAATCATACCAGTTCTATTCCCTGAAGGATTCAGGACTACGTGACCTTGTCAAGGCAGAGGGAGCACAGGCCGCGAGAGACCAGGCACGGCACAGGGATGTCAGCACTACAAATAAGTATCTTCAAGGCAGGGATAAGGTATTGAACGAAGGTACCAAGCATTTTAAGGGCGAGCTATAATTTATAATAAATAATGTACGCGCGCGACTAATTCATTTCGTAAAAGTACCCTCGTGCAATGGGATTTACCCCCCTGTATGTCACGGAATACTCTATCTTCTTGCAGACGTAACGTTTGCTATTGAAGACAAATACATGATTAACAAATGGAATCTGTGGACACTCGAAGTCGATGACAATCTCAGACTTGGTATTGATACTGTAGTCGTTGCCATGTAGCTGGCCAAGATAATTTTCTGCCGTGCTATGGCCGAGAGCCAATGACCAAGACTCATGAGTATTCTGATAGTTACAGTCCGACAAATTTACAGCTTTGTCGAGATGGTCTGTGAACATCATCGGGAATGGCAGTTTCTTGGAAGCATCAGTAATACCAGGTTTGTTGATATACTGGATGAGAGAACCGGCAAAGGCTACCTGAATACGATCTTCGGCAGAATCCCCCGAGTCAACGTCAACCACTCCCCTAATACCGTCCCAAACACAGCCTTCGTATCCTCTGACGATAACATCACCAAGGGGGTTTCCCATGGAGGGCATCTGTACGGGAAGTTCCCACGACAAGTTATATGCGGCGCCATGGTTACCACTGGTTGTATCCTTGACATAATAGCCGGCTTTCTGCTTGTCGGTAATAGCTACCGGACAGATACGTAAATCTATATAGCTGTCGCTCTCCGGATTCCTAATGATAGCACCAAACTGATTTACAGCCTTCAACGACCAGACAGTAGTATCGGACGAGGAAGAAGAAGTGCCTGATGAAGCTCCACCGAAATGGCCACTGCCTGAAGGAACTTCCGAAACTTCATCCGATTCAGATGCCCATACGTAATGTCCCGTCGGACATTCAAAGATATACTTCTTCTTATCCGTATCAGACATGGCATTTACAGCGGCCGACAGTTCACTGTAATGGGAATAAGCCTTGTGCTCATAACCCTCAAGGACCTCATCCGACAGGATATCATAAATGTGACTGTCTGAATCGGAGCCATTATACCGGATATTAGAGGATCCCAAAGACTTCGTGTGTTCATCTCCATCTTCGGCAACATCCACGGAATATTCATCAAGCGCATTGAAAGAAAAGAATCCGTCATTGAAATATCTCCTGTTACTGATAATTCTGGCGCTCTTGCTGTCCTCATCGAACACAATGGTGCAATTGAAGAAATACTGGACTTCCTTCAGAAAGTCAGTTGCGTTCCAGTGAGGAAGCATCTCATTGATGTTCAACGTACGGCGGGCATTGCAGACATAGAGCTTATTCCATGGAACCACATCAAAATCATTCACCACTATGCTGTAGCCAAAGTATTCTATCACCTTGCGGACTACAAACAGAAGATTTGGGAGTACGCATATTCCTGAAGTATAAATGGTAGGATTATCGCCCGCGGAATCGGGAGCCAAAAGCTCTGTCTTATTCTTTACGCTGTCATTCGTCTCATCATAGACTGGCGAAAGAACATACTCTCCATCTACACCAATATGTCCTTTGTTATAGGCATCCCAAGATCCGGCAATATAAGATAGACCCAAATAGGTTCCGCCCCGTCTGTTTCCATTGAAGCTGTGTCTTTCCATCCCCGGAATCGTACTGAGCTCTCCATAATCGATCTCATCAATATAGACATTTTCAAATCTGGCGGTATAGTTGATATCTGAGTTTCCACCCACCAGCTGTACCTTCACCACTTTGTCATTAATGGAATTGACAATGGCAGATCCCGTCAACAGCGGATGATTGTCAGCTACCAGCACCGCAGACATTTTTACCGGCATCTTCTTTACCTGCATCCTGTTCAGGTGTTTGAAGAACACTGCATTCTGATATATTGACATGGGGATGTCCACATCGAGCGTATATGATCCTGACTGTGTGAAAAAGGGATTCTCCCTCGTTACCTTGATTGTCTTCTCATTATCAAAGAAAACCTCTGTTCCGTTAAGATATAGATTGACCATTATTTGTGATTTAGCAGTTTATCGTAATCTGAGAGTTTCTTATGGAAACCATTAGGACCGTCGATGACACCGTAGGCCTCGATACCCTCTGCCAACTGATCATTGAGACGTTTCACGACCTCCGTAATTCCTGCAAGGGTGCGATCGAGACTTGAATTGTCTGTATTGACATTGACTGTCGGCGCACTGACGACTGTGGTCTGACCACCCAATTCCTTGCCAAGATCCAGGCTGCTGACCATATTCTTTCGCTGGGCCCTGTCTATCAGTTCGAGAGCCGGAAGGATACTGGGATTATTGACAGCATCGTGATTGGCGACGAACTCACCCTCATGAACCACACCAGCTTCTTTACGGTAGCGACGGCCGCCAGTGAAACCGCCGGAATAATAACCGGTTGTCAGGGCTTGTTGCTGAGCCTTCTGAGCTGTTGCGATTTGCATGGCACCGCTGGCAGCCACCATGGCCGTCAGGGGAATAGCCCATGGATATCCGGGATTCTTCCACAGCTGGGCGATACCGACTGCCGTATCGGCAACAATCTGGAGTACCTTCATCCGAAACTCCTTGGCGGCGTATTTCCTTTTGATGCTATTGATCCGATCCTCCTTCTCTTTCTCCAACCTTGTGGTGTCACTGCCCGACTTCCTGGCACTTTCTATCTCCCGTTGGTAACGCGCCTCGACTTTAGCTATCTCTTCTTCCTGCATGGCAGAGTAAAGAGAGGACAGATCACCCATCAACTGTGAGGCCTGCTGCATGAACATCTGCCGGATATCATCACGTCTTTGTTCGCCATCATGCTCTATCTCAGTCATACGCTCCTGGTATTCTTCTGCAGTTATCAGGTTTTGGTCATACATGGACTGGAGGAGTCTTTGCCTTTCAGACATATCACCGGTCTTATTAAAGGCATTCTCATAGGCTTTTTTCATCTGGTCAAAGAACTTTTCCCTGTCTTCAATCTCTTGCTGGGCGATATCCGACTCCACCTGAATGGTGTCGCCACCGGCAGCTCTGATGATATTAAGCAGCTGTTGTCGATGATCACGCTCCAGTTCCCTCAATCTCCTGTCATATTCATCTTTCGTGCTGATCTCACCATCAGCATATAGCTTCAACAACTCCAGCCTGTCACTCTGATATGAATCATCAAGAACCTTCAGATGATCCTGCAAAGCTTTCCTACTTTGTTGTTCTTTGTATTGCTCCTCGCTGATCGTCTTGTCGAGGATGGCATTCCTGGTGTCAACGGTGTCCTTACCATAGCGCTGCTGCAGCTGTAGTTTCGACTGGTAGAAAGCCATATCCGAAGCCAGCTGCTGTTGGTGATATTGTTCGTCTGATAATAGCCCATAGGCATGCTGTTCTTTCAAAAGGTATTGCCTCTGTTTGTTCGAGGCCTCTAATTGTTTAAGGTCAGTATCGTAAGGATCCTCGGTCTTACCCGTTTTGCCGGATTTTGTCTTCTTTTTATTATCTGTGTCGAGAGCCGTAGAACCTCCTCTTTGAAGCTTTTGCTCCAAGGGTTGTGACTCTGCAACCTTGTCGGCAAACTTATCAATCTGAGCCTCATTTAAAGCGATTTGTCCGGTTAAACGCACAACCTCCTTGGATTTCTTCTCATACTCTCTCAAGAAGTCCAGATTTTTAGCAGCTCTTTTCTGAGGTTCATTCCATTCTCCAGTACTCAGCATTCCTTCGAATGTTTTACGTTGAGACTTTAATCTGTTGTATCTATTCTGATTAGCGATAAGCCAGTCAGAGTCTTTATTAGCCTTTTCGTCCAGATCCACATTCTCACTGGCGAGCTTCTCTATTCTCTCCTGGTAAACCCGAGCTTTGGCCACGGCAATAATATCAGAGGCCAATTGCCGGTATTGTTCGGCTGCCTTTCCTGCCAGGATCTGTTCTGCAGTGAGGTTCTTGAAATAGGCGGGATACTGATCCTGAAGCTGCTTGACACATGCCCGTCGCTCCTCCATCGACTTGGAGGTGTCTTGAGTGGCATTATACAAAGTCCTGAGCTTTGATGTTTCCACCGCGGCATTCTTAG
>FLNV01002082.1_pt1 | contig 42748 bp, 43 predicted proteins | sample 1140351 | NCBI WGS metagenome assembly FLNV01 (sample SAMEA3878207, study PRJEB12797) | bioreactor metagenome | biome: Moose rumen | place: Sweden | collected 2011-10
TTTGAGAATTATACTGCTGATTTACAGGAGGAAAAGAAAAAGGTTTGGATATTGGAAAGGTTTGGATAACGTCCACAATGGTAGGATATGGTTTTCTCAATGCCACAGGTGGTCATCACCGTTTTCAGTTTCTTACACATCGACCAGTAGTTCATCTTGCCGAACACTAACTTGTCTTCCTGTAGATGCTTATAGCGGTCGATAATCTGCAAGGGTACGTCCATCAGTTTTACTTGGAAGGGAATGTTTGTCTTGTGTCGCTTACTGATAATCCACTTGTCACCGTTGATGTCCACAATGTTGTCCGTAGTCAGGTTCTTGACGTCGATGAACGAGAGGGCGGTGAAGCACACGAACACAAAAATGTCACGAACAAAGGCGAGATTGTCATCATCGAACTCATGGGTCACGACAGCTTTCAGTTCTTCCTCGGTCAAAAACTCTCTTTCCTTGCAGTTGGGACTGATGTGGAACTGGGCAAACGGGTTACGGGGAATCTTGCCGTTATAATGTGCCCTTAGTACAACGCCCTTCAACCACATGCATCGCTGCCAGATAGTACCGTTAGCCAGTCCTCGGTCTGTACTGAGGTAAGCGGCGAAGTCCTTGATAAACTCTGGTGTCAGTTCCTGCATCGACATATCCGTACGACGATAGTGCGACTGGATGAAGTCTGCCACATCCTTCCGCGAACGCTCCATAGCCCAAAGCGTGCTTGCAGCCCTGTCCTTACCCACACGCTTCTTCTGATTGGCAATGTCCTTGTCGAAAGCACTCAGCAGCGTCTCATACTCGCTGCCAAATCCTTGATAGGAATTGCGCACCATCTCAGCAGTCACGAAAGCCTCTCTATTCGAAAGGTGCTGATAGTGCTTGATAATCTGCGCCTTGATGTTGTCAAGTTCGCGGTTAATCTGCAATGCCTCCTTGCTGCGGCCTTTGGCACAGTTGCCCTTCACATCCCACATATCAAGCGGAATCGTCTTCTTGCAACTGAACTGTGATTGTGTTCCGTTAATCGTTACCCTGCCCATTACTGGCACCACACCGTTCTTCTCCTTACTCTTGTTCACATAGAACAGAATGTTAAAAGTACTTCTCATGTTTCTTACTCCGTTTTTAATTTTGGCTGCAAAACTACTTTCTTTTTTGGCATCCATCACTATGCAAAATGTAGCAGTTTGCGGAATAAGAACGGGTTACGATTTGGCAACCTAACTCCTTCACCAATCCTCCCCTATTTGCTATTTGACCCAAATTGAACTTCCTCGTTCTTCCCCGTCTTGCCTTTATTTTAGGCCGAATTGCGTTAATCTTCCAAAATCGCTTCGCTTTTACAAGCTTTTTTCGTAACTTTGCACTCAGGATTTTATTTAATCAACAATAAAATTAGACTTTGTTAGTTTAGTGATAAAGTCGAGTGTTTCTGCAGATAGTTTTCGTTATCTGCAATAATAAAAAGATGATAGAAAACATACGTTTTTTCGGAAAATATTTGTATTTTTGCAGCGCGAATGATATGACTAACGACGAGAATTATATGCGGAGATGCATCCAGCTGGCTAAGAACGGTCAGCGGAATGCGAAGCCCAACCCAATGGTGGGGGCTGTGATTGTGAGTAATGACGGACGGATTATCGGTGAGGGTTATCATGTGCGATGCGGGGAGGGTCACGCTGAAGTGAATGCCTTTACCTCAGTAAGGCAGGAGGATGAGCCCCTGCTCAGTGAGGCGACCATATACGTGTCGCTAGAGCCTTGTTCTCATTATGGCAAGACTCCTCCCTGTGCCGACCTTATAATAAAGAAAGGTGTCCATCGTGTGGTGGTAGGTTGCATAGATGAATTCGCAGAAGTCCAGGGTCGTGGAATACAGAAACTCCTTGATGCCGGTATCGAGGTAGAGGTGGGTGTCCTCGAAGAGGAATGTAAGGCCTTAAACCGTCGTTTTTTCACATTTCATCGGGAAAGACGGCCTTATATCATCTTGAAATGGGCACAGACTGCCAATGGTTTTATCGATGATAATTTCCAAGCCGTTAAAATCTCTAATGACTTCACCTCTATGCTCTCCCATAAGCTCCGTGCTGAGGAGGATGCTATCCTTGTAGGCCGTGTCACTGATGAACGGGAGCATCCCCAACTGAATGTACGTCATTGGAACGGTTCAGACCCCAAGCGCCTTGTCATCGACCATCAGCACCCGCTGAACCTTGAGAGTCTTCATTCGCATAACATACAGTCGCTCATCGTAGAGGGCGGTGCCGAGACATTACGCTCATTCCTTGTGCAGAACCTCTGGGACGAGATTCGCATTGAGACAAACACCACGATGACTGTATCCGGTGGAACAAGAGCCCCACAGATACCTGCAAATGCGAAGGTCGTTTCTTCGCAAAAATACGATAACAATATTATTCTGCTGTATCGTCCAGAGAGGTCTGCACAATAATTTACTTCCTTCCGAAATCTGCCGGGACCTCACCCCATTTCCGTGTATCCCATTTGATTATGGGGTTACGGAAATTATGCGTCTGTAGCCAATTTTCGGCACGAAGGATAATCTGGTATAGTTTTTCCGTCTGTGGTGTGCGTTCAAGTTTGGTCTTACACTTGCGCTTCTGAACCCAGAGGATGGCATTGTAAGAATCGCTATATATGGTCTTGTTGTGCAGCCCCTGTTGCCAACAGAGAGCAAGGGCATGGACAATAGCCAGGAACTCCCCGATATTATTAGTCCCGTGAACAGGCCCGTAGTGGAACACCCGTGCTCCTGTAGCCAGGTCTATGGCCTGATATTCCATCGGTCCCGGATTGCCAGAGCATGCCGCATCCACCGCCCACGCGTCTGCCCTCACCTCGGGAGGCAAGGGCAGGACGGTGTCGTGTCTGTAACCAGGAGGATTCTGGATATTCATGTTAGGCATTCCTAGGATGTGATAGGAACTTCCATGAGTTACATGCGCTCTGGGACCTCGATGCCGAGGAGGCCCATGCCGTTCTTGATAATCTTAGCCACATTCCTGGCCAGCATCAGACGGATAGCCTTCTTCTGCTCATCAGGCTCATTAAGGATGCTGTAGTCGTGGTAGAACTGATTGAACACCTTGGTAAGCTCGTAGCAGTAGTTTGCGATACCGCTTGGAGAGTAATCCTTACCTGCCTGCTCTACAGCAGCACCGAACTCGTTCATCTTCTGAACCAGCTCCACCTCCTTATCAGCCAGCGCTACCTGAGCTGCAGCAGGTTTCAAGGCCTCAGCCTCTGCCTTGCGCAGGATGCTACGGATACGAGCATAGGTATACTGGATAAAAGGACCTGTATTTCCGTTGAAATCGATACTCTCCTCAGGATTGAAGAGCATGTTCTTTCGGGCATCAACCTTCAGGATAAAGTACTTCAAGGCACCCATACCCACGATACGGGCAATCTCACGACGCTCCTCTTCTGTCATATCGTCGAATTTGCCCAGTTCCATAGATGTCTTATAGGCATCCTCTACCATCAGTGCCATCAGGTCGTCAGCATCAACCACCGTTCCTTCACGGCTCTTCATCTTACCGTTGGGCAGTTCCACCATACCATAAGAGAAGTGTGTCAGTTCCTTACCCCACTTGAAACCCAGACGGTCGAGCAGGATTGAGAGCACCTGAAAGTGGTAGTTCTGTTCATTGCCTACCACATATATCATCTTGTCGATAGGATAATCCTGGAAACGCATCTCGGCAGTACCGATATCCTGAGTCATATATACTGAGGTGCCATCTGAACGCAGGAGAAGCTTCTGGTCAAGACCTTCATTAGTGAGGTCAGCCCATACAGAATTGTCCTCGTGACGCTCGAAGAGCCCTTTAGCGAGACCTTCCTCCACCTTTGCCTTACCCTTCAGATAGGTCTGGCTCTCGTAGTATATCTTATCGAACGATACACCCATCTTCTTGTATGTCTCGTCGAAACCGGCATATACCCAGTTGTTCATCTTTTCCCAGAGGGCACGAACCTCAGGGTCGTTCTGTTCCCATTTCACCAGCATCTCGTGAGCCTCCTTGATGAGTGGAGCCTCCTGCTTGGCCTTCTCCTCGTCCATACCCTGGGCAACGAGTTCCTTAATCTCCTCACGATAATGCTTGTCGAAGGCTACATAGTAGTCACCAATAAGGTGGTCGCCCTTCTTACCGCTTGTCTCAGGTGTCTCACCATTGCCATACTTAAGCCATGCGAGCATCGACTTACAGATATGGATACCACGGTCGTTTACGATATTGGTCTTCACCACCCTGTTGCCGTTGGCCTCCATAATCTGTGCCAGACTCCAACCAAGGAGGTTGTTACGTACATGACCCAAATGCAGGGGTTTGTTAGTGTTAGGCGATGAGTATTCGATCATCACGAGAGGAGAGTTGTCGTCGGCCTTCTTCATTCCGAAGTTGTCGTCAGCATCAATGGCACTGAGCAACTCCACCCATGCACCATCACCGATGCTCAGGTTCAGGAAGCCCTTCACCACATTATACTTTTCCACTGCTGAACAGTTGTTCACCAGATATTCGCCAATCTCCTGTGCTGTCAGCTCAGGTGATTTCTTCGCTGCTTTAACGAAAGGGAAAACCACCAGTGTCAGGTTTCCCTCAAACTCACTCCTTGTCTTCTGCAGCTGCAGCATCTTCTCTGTGGCGTCCATGCCATATAGAGCCTTTACGGCATCACCCGCAGCCTTGCTAATCAATGCTTCAATATTCATTGGTATACCTTAATATATTTCGAAATCGGGTGCAAAGGTAGTGTAAAAAGAGCAAAATACCAAATTTATTTGGCTTTTTCCGAAATTCGCACTATCTTTGCAGCCCGAATGAACATATTAATCACTGTCATAGCGTATTTCGCCATACTCTTTGGCATCAGTCACCTTACGAGAGGCAAGGCCGACAACAACACCTTTTTCCGTGCTAACCGCAGGGCCCCATGGTATATGGTAGCCTTCGGAATGGTAGGAGCCTCGATATCCGGAGTGACGTTTGTCTCTGTGCCAGGAATGGTACTGACCTCACAGATGACCTATCTGCAGATGTGCATGGGATTCATCGTAGGGTATATCGCTATAGCATTTGTACTATTGCCACTTTATTACCGTCTTCAACTGACGAGCATCTATACCTACTTAGGTCAACGGCTTGGCAACCGTTCCTATCTTACTGGCGCCTGGTTCTTTCTGATTTCCAAGATGACAGGTGCAGCTGTAAGATTCTATGTGGTTTGTATTATCCTACAGCAGTTCGTGTTCGATCCGGCAGGTATCCCATTTGCCGTCAATGTCATAGGAATGGTAATGCTCATCTGGCTCTATACCCGTCGAGGGGGTATCGGCACACTGGTGTTCACTGACACCTTCCAGACCATCTGTCTTTTTACGTCCTTAGTTCTGATAATCATGGAAGCAGTCAGCCAGATGAATCTCTCTGTTGGCGAGGCCGTAAGAGTAATCTCAGAAAGTCCGATGAGCCGCATCTTCGTGTTCGACGACTGGCTATCGCCTCATAATTTCTGGAAGCAGTTTCTTAGCGGTGCCTTTATCGCCATCGTGATGACAGGTCTCGACCAGGATATGATGCAAAAGAATCTGACTATCAAGACATTGAAGGATGCTCAGAAAGACATGTGTACCTATGGTGTCGCATTCGTTCCTGCCAACCTCCTCTTTTTGGCATTAGGCGTTTTGATGGCTATGCTCGCAGGCGACACCACTGCCCTTAAGGGCGACGAGTTATTGCCAGATTTCGTTCAGGGTGCAGCGGATTATCATTTATCCTTTATCATTTATCATTTATTTATCCTCGGTATCCTGGCCGCCTCGTTCTCCAGTGCCGACTCCGCATTAACAGCCCTTACCACCTGCTACTGTGTAGACATCCGTCGTCAGCCAGGCAACGAATCACTTCGCAAACAGATGCACATTGCCATCTGTGTCGTATTTGTGATCTTCATCATACTCTTCCGGACCATCAACTCCACATCACTCATCGATGCCATCTACACTATAGCATCGTATACCTACGGCCCGCTGCTGGGACTCTTCTCTTTCGGTCTCTTCACCCATCGCAAACCAAAGGACAAGTTTGTGCCTTATATCTGCATAGCCTCTCCCTTGCTTTGCTATGCTCTCAACGTGGCAACCCAACAGCTATGGGGCTACAGTTTTGGCTATGAGCTCCTGATGCTCAACGGCCTGCTGACATTTTCCGGTCTCTGGCTCAGTTCTCTTTACTCGAATCGGTAAGGTATCAGTAGCTTATAATGTTTGTACGGTATTCTGAGGGAGACATACCTACAATCTTAGAAAACATACGGGAAAAATAGAAGGGGTCCTCTATACCTATCTTATAACATATCTGGTTAATCTTCATATCTGTCTCCCTTAACATCTTACAGGCATATTCCACCTTCATCTGGTTGAAATAAGCCAAAGGACTCACTCCTTTCTGGTGTCGGAAGAGTTGTGAGAAATGGCTCTGTGAATAGCCCACATAGTGAATGACATCGGCTAGTTTTATACGATTTCCGATGTTCTCCTGCATATAGTGAACTGCCGCATCGACCACATTCTGATTATCAAGATTAATAGTCTTGCTTCTTCGGAACTGACCCAAATACCTCATTGAAGCCAAGAAATGATGAAGCAGACTTGAGGCATAACGCAGATCTTCTATCTCCTCGCCAGCCTGAAGTGTGGAGATTATCTCTTCGAAGATACCTATCCGGTCACTGATGCGGGAGTTTAAGGCAATGTTGATATCATTAGGTTTCTGCATACCCTCTGCAAAGATGGATGCATGCTCACCACGGAAATGTACCCAATAGATAGTCCACCACTCCGTGGCACCATAGATATGAGGCTGACCTGCAGGCAAGATAAAAAACTGGTTTTTGCTGACCTGGTACTCCTTTCCATTCAACTGATACCATCCATTACCGTCTACACAGTAAATCAGCACATACTGATCTATGGCTTTTTTACGTTCCCGATAGTGATTGGTGGCATTAGGATAATAGCCAATGTCTGTTACGAACAAGCTGGATGCCAATTCGTCGTGCTCAGCCATCCCTACCACCATCGGCGGCAACACTACCGACTGCTCGCCTCTAAAACCGTCTTTCTGCTTTACCATGCTGCAAAGATAGACAAAAGAACCTGAAAATCCAAATTTTTGGGAGGAAAATAATATTGTCCATCAAAATAAGAAGATTTTCTATGGGAGCATATTTATATTTGCCGTACCTTTGCACCAGAATTCAAAATGTAAACAACAATGAGTAACTACAACAAAGGATTTCTTTATTTTATCTGCGCCGTATCGGCCATGGGCGGACTGCTCTTTGGTTACGACTGGGTAGTGATAGGAGGCGCGAAGCCGTTCTATGAATTATACTTCGCCATCAGCGATTCACCGTTGATGCAAGGCGTGGCTATGACGACAGCCTTGGTGGGTTGTCTGGCAGGAGCGATGGTGGCAGGTTCGGCAGCTGACAGATATGGTCGTAAGCCGTTGTTGATGCTGTCTGCGGTTCTGTTTACTGTCTCGGCCATAGCAACAGGACTTTTTAATGATTTCACCTTATTTAATATCGCGCGCTTTATAGGAGGTGTTGGCATCGGTGTAGCTTCAGCACTGGCTCCTATGTATATCGCAGAGGTTAGTCCTGCAGAGATCCGTGGACGGATGGTAAGCCTCAACCAGATGACCATCGTACTTGGAATTCTCTCGGCCCAGATAGTGAATATGCTGTTGGCAAGAGACACTACGATAACAGAGAGTCAGGCATGGAACGTTGAATGGGGCTGGCGATGGATGTTCTGGGCAGAGACACTGCCTGCAGCCCTGTTCCTGTTGATGAGTTTCTTTATCCCCGAGAGTCCTGTTTACCTGAAGATGAAGTCAGAACCAAGAACTGCTGGTGCTAAGGCCGAGGCAGGACTCAGCGAGCTGTTCCAGAACAAATATGGTAAGGTTCTATTGCTCGGACTGGTGATTGCCGTGTTCCAGCAGTGGTGCGGCACCAATGTGATTTTCAATTACGCTCAGGAGATATTCGTTGGTGCAGGCTTCGATGTGGACGGCATGTTTATCAACATCGTGATAACTGGTATCGCCAATGTGCTATTTACCTTCGTGGCTCTTTACACCATAGAGAAGTGGGGCCGCCGCACACTGATATTGATAGGAGCTGGTGGACTGGGACTTATCTATCTTGTTCTTGGCACATGCTACTTTATGGGCATGACTGGTTTCCTGATGGTAGCACTGGTGGTAGCAGCCATCTCAGTATATGCCATGACACTGGGACCTGTTACCTGGACACTGTTGGCAGAGATCTTCCCAAACCGTGTGAGAGGTATAGCAATGGCAACATGTACATTTGCCCTGTGGGTAGGATGCTGCACCCTGACTTTCTCATTCCCGTCCATGAATGCAGCGTTAGGTAGCAGTGGTACCTTCTGGATCTACAGTGCTATCTGTATCTGCGCCTTCGTCTTCCTGCTGCGCAACTGCCCAGAAACAAAAGGCAAGAGCCTGGAAGAACTTGAGAAAGAACTTGTGAAGTAAAAGATAAAAGATAAAATAGAATCATGGTAAAAGCTTGGAGAGAAATCGTAACTATTCCTACGTATGAGGTAGGACAGCCGGAGCAGAATCCCATCTTCCTTGAGAAGAGAGTATATCAAGGATCGAGTGGTGTTGTATATCCCTATCCTGTCATCGAGTCGATGAGCGATGAGAAAAAGGATGTTGACTATCATGCCATCTGGATTGAGAATGAGTATATCAAGGTGATGGTTCTGCCAGAACTTGGCGGACGTGTGCAGATGGCATACGACAAGATCAGAGAGCGTCACTTCGTTTATTATAACCACGTCATCAAGCCAGCACTTGTAGGTTTGGTTGGTCCTTGGATCTCAGGAGGTATTGAGTTCAACTGGCCTCAGCACCATCGCCCCAGTACCTATATGCCCGTTGACTCTACCATCGTGGAGAACGAAGACGGCTCTGTTACAGTATGGATTAACGAGATGGAGCGTATGTTCCACCAGAAGGGTATGGCAGGATTTACGCTCCGTCCTGGCTGTGCCTATCTGGAGATACAAGGCCGTGTGAGCAATCGCACCAACATGCCTCAGACCTTCCTATGGTGGGCAAACCCGGCTGTAGAGGTGAACGATGACTATCAGAGTGTGTTCCCACCCGATGTCAATGCGGTGTTCGATCATGGAAAGCGTGCTGTATCAAGCTTTCCCATCGCTACAGGAACCTATTACAAGATGGACTATTCTGCTGGTGTAGATATCTCCAACTACAAGAATATCTATGTACCAACCAGTTACATGGCTGTTAACTCGAAGTACGACTTCGAGGGAGGCTATGAGAACGACACCAAGGCAGGCATGCTGCACGTGGCCAGTCATCACTTCTCTCCTGGTAAGAAACAATGGACGTGGGGCAATGGTGACTTCGGAAGAGCATGGGACCGTAACCTTACTGACGAGGCAACACCTGAAGAGGCTAAGAAGTGGGGCGTTGATCGCGAGGGCTTCCGTCCATATATCGAGCTGATGGCAGGTGTATATACAGAAAACCAGCCCGACTTTACCTGGCTTATGCCTTACGAAGAAAAACAGTTCGTGCAGTACTTCATGCCATATCGTGAGATCGGTATCGTAAAACAGGCCACCAAAGACTTCGTAATGAACATTGAAGAGGGTGGTCACTTCAAGGTACTTGCCACCTCTAAGCAAGAAGTACATATTGTGCTGAAGAATAAGAACGGTGAGGTTTATTATGACAAGTTTGTAACACTTTCACCAGAGGCGGTGCTGGAGGAGACAGTAGATGTAAATAGTTCATCGCTCAATGAGTTGGTTTTCACCATCCTTTCACCTCTCACCATTCCCGCTGGCGCACCTACCCGTCGCCTTTCTCATCCCTCACCACTCTTAACTTGGTTTGCTGAGGATGACGAGATCCGTCCTATCCCTGATGCTGCTGAGGCTGCGCTGTCACCACAAGACACCAAGACAAATGATCAGCTCTTCCTCACAGGACTCCATCTGGAGCAGTATCGCCATGCCACATGGTCAGCCCTCGACTATTACGAGGAAGCTCTGCGTCGTGATCCCAACGATGTACGTTGCCTGAACCAGATAGGTCTGTGGTGTCTCCGTCGTGGTCGCTTCAGCAAGGCAGAGAATTATCTGCGTCGTGCCGTCAAGACCTGGCAGAAGCGCAATCCTAATCCATACGATGGCGAGGCCATCTTCAATCTCGCCCTTTGTCTGAAGTATCAGTATCGTAAACAGGAGGCTTACCAACTTTTCTGGAAGTCAACATGGAACAAGGCTTGGGCAGATGCAGGCTACTTCGAGGCTGCATGCATCAGTATGAGTGAAGGCCGTTATGAGGATGCACTCGATGAGGTGGAGCGCTCTCTGTCGTTCAACAGCAATAACCACAAGGCCCGTGCCCTGAAGGCTGCCATTCTGCGTAAGCTGGAACGAACGGAAGAGGCTTTGCTGTGGGTTGCAGAATCATATAAGAAAGATCACTTCAACTATGGCTGCATGTTAGAGGAACATCTCCTTACCGGAAATCAGGAGCCTCTGAACCGTATCATTGAACTGATGCATGGCAATGTATATAACTATCACGAGCTGGCTCTCGACTATGCGCAAGCAGGTCTTTGGCAGGAGTATATCGACATTCTCCAAATGGAAGATGCCCAGAACCATCCGATGACCTATTATTATATGGGCTATGCCTTTGCGATGATGGGTGAACAGGACAAGGCCAAGGAATGCTTTAAGAAGGCAGAACAGACGGATTCATACTGTTGTTTCCCAAATCGTCTGGATGATATCCTCGCCTTGGAGTGTGCCAAGGCTTTGAACCCTGACGGTGCCAAGGCCCCATATTATCTCGGATGTCTGTACTATGACAAGCGCCAGTATGATGTCGCCACTAATAACTGGGAGCGTTCATCTGAACTCGATACCACATTCCCAAGTGTATGGCGCAATCTTGCCCTTGCACGTTTCAACAAGCAGGATAAGCAGGAAGAGGCATTGGCTATGATGGAGAAGGCCTTTGGACTCGACGAGACAGACTCCCGAATCCTCATGGAGCTCGACCAGCTTTACAAACGTCTTCAGAAGCCACATGCCGAGCGTCTGGCCTTCCTGCAAAAATATCCTCAGCTGATAGCTCAGCGCGATGATCTTGTGCTCGAGGAGATAACCCTCCTGAACCAGCTTGGCAGATATGAAGAGGCTATGGAGAAACTCGATGCCCACATCTTCCACCCTTGGGAGGGAGGCGAAGGCAAGGTGCCCACACAATATCAGATCTGTCGTGTGGAACTTGCCCTCAGAGCCATCAATGCAAAGGACTACAAGAAGGCTATCACTCTGTTGGAGGAGTGTCTGGAGTATCCTCACCATCTTGGCGAAGGCAAACTCTATGGTGCGCAGGAGAACGACTTCTACTATCTGCTTGGTATCAGCTATGATGCACTTGGACAGAAAGATAAAGCCCGTGAGTGTTGGGAAGAGGCTACCAAGGGTCCGCAGGAACCTGCTGCAGCTATGTACTACAACGATGCCAAACCCGACAAGATCTTCTATCAGGGAATGGCTCTCTACAAGTTGGGACGTCAGGATGAGGCACATGGACGATTCTATAAACTCATTAACTACGGCAAACAGCACATCTTTGAGAAACAGGTGATGGACTACTTCGCTGTTTCACTGCCCGATCTGTTGATCTGGGAGGATAGCCTCGATGCAAAGAACCTCATCCATTGTAAGTACATGCTCGCATTAGGCTACTACGGCATGGGGGAGAAGGAAAAGGCAGAGAGATATCTTAAGGAAGTTGAGGCTCTGGATTGCAATCACCTCGGAATACTTCAGTTCAGGAACTTCATAAAGTAAAATTTAAGGAAATGAAGAAATCTATTACTCTTATACTGCTGGCATTACCCCTTTTTGTGTTTGCCCAACAGCGTATAGATTTAAGCGGAGAATGTTTCCTTCGGCATGCGCAGCTTCAAGGCTCAAGGCAATCGCCTGCTCATCAACGGCAAGCCGACCTTCCTCAGAGGTACTTTGGAGTGCTGTATCTTCCCATTGACTGGAACACCTCCAACAGATGAGCGTGGTTGGATGAAGGTATTTACCACAGCCCGCGAATACGGACTGAATCATCTGCGTTTCCACTCCTGGTGTCCCCCAGAAGCAGCTTTCCGTGTGGCTGACAAAATGGGATTCTACTGTCAGGTGGAGTTACCCAACTGGTCGCTGAAGGTAAATCAGGACTCTGCAACAGCTAAGTTCCTTTATCAGGAGTTCGATAACATCATTCGCAACTACGGCAATCATCCTTCACTTTGCATTATCAGTTGTGGTAATGAGTTGCAGCCTGATTTCAAGTTCCTTAATGAACTGACACATTATATGAAGACCCAAGATCCTCGTCATCTCTATGTTACCTCAACTTTCACGTTCGAGAAAGGTCATGGTGTGAAGCAGGAGCCAGAGGATGATATCTTCATCACCCAATGGACAGACAACGGCTGGGTACGTGGGCAGGGCGTAGCGCAGTCGTGTGATGGTGCTCGACAGCATCGCCCCTGTTTCGCCTATCGTGGAAAGTGTCGACAATTTCGTCAACAACCGCCGTCTAGCACAAGTCTTCGAAGCAAAGGTAGGCAAAGGAAGCCTCATCTTCTCCAGCATAGACCTGCTAACAGACAGCGATCTGCCTGAAATACGTCAGATGCAGTACAGTCTGCTTAGTTATATGCAGAGCAGCGAGTTCCATCCATCTCAGACAATTACGGAAGTGGACCTCCGCAATCTGTTACTGGTGAAATCAACAGAGCAAAAGACTGACGCTACATCGATATATAATTAAAATGTCTCTGGCGAGACATTAAAGCCTATCGGTACCACAAGTGGCAGTACTGTGTTGCCGCCACGAAGCATCACTACATTTGTTGATTGATATTCCTCATCTGATCTGTTTAACGGGGAAGGTGAAGTAGGTGTCGGGGAAGGGCTCGTCCTTCAGGGTGAAATGCCACCACTCTGAGTCGAGAGGCTTGAAGCCGTGACGGAGCATGGCCTGACGTAGAATCATGCGGTTCTTGAACTGCTTTTCGGTGATGCTGCGCTTCGGATTGGCAGGACTCTTCGAGTTATCACCCGTGTATTCGCCCGTCTCAGGATTGCCGCAGAAGTCAGGATGGCTCTCTGGACCGAACCAGTCGAACGTGCCACCCATGTCGAGTTCTTTCTCCGTGGCCATGTCGAAGAGGGTCAGGTCGACGGTGGATCCACGTGTGTGGCCGCTCTTCTCGTAGATATACTCCTGTTCGAAGAGCACTTTCTTGCTCAACTTGGTATCGAGGTCGGGATAGAAGTAGGCCTTCATCAGAGTGTCGGCATCGTTCTCGGCCCAGCGCACGAAGTGGTCGACGCCCTTCTGCGGACGGTAAGCATCGTAGATCTTCAGGCGATAACCTAGCGACATCACGTCATCGCTCACTTCCTTCAGGGCTGCTGCGGCTTGTTTCGTCAGCAGTGCCGTCGGCTCCTCATAGCCGTCGATGCGGGTACCCACGAAGTTGTACGTACCAAAGTAGCGGATCTCCAGGATGGCATCGGGCACGGCATCGGTCAGGGTTACAAACTGGCTGCTGTCTTCGGTCGGACTGACATCCACTATAGAATTATCATCGTTGCTATTGCAATAAGTTATCACACATGCGCCGCAGACAATAGCGAGGATGGCAGCGAGCATCCATAGTTTCTTTTGTTTCATATTCACTTACTCATGCGGTTGATATAGTCCAGAATGACTTCTGCGGCATCATCCTCACTCAGGTAGTCCATCGAGATGACAAGCTGATAGTTGCGGGTGTCGTAGCGTGAGGTGTCCTCATATTTCTTGATATAGGCCTCACGGGTGGTGTCCATCTTGGCGATGATGTCACGAGCCTCCTGCTCTGTGACATTCTGACGGTGCATGACCCGCTGGATGCGGTGCTCCATCGAAGCCTGGATAAAGACATTCAGGTGGTTGGACCATTCACGGAATACCATGAAACCTGTACGGCCAGCCACGACACACGACTCATGAGCGGCCAAGTCCTGCAGAATTTGCTTCTCAGTCTCGAACATCGAGGCATTGTCGAGCTTTACCTCTGCCTCCATGGGCATGTTGGTGCTATTGACTAGTGTATGGTAGTAATTGTTGATGTCGTTCCACCATGATTTCTTCTGCGCCTTGATTTCCTCAATGCGCTCCGGTGAGAGTCCAAACTTATGGGTCAGGCCTTCGATAACGGCCTTGTCGCAGTACTTCACTCCTAACTTTTCAGCCAGCTTACGGCCTACGGTACGACCACCAGTTCCGACTTCGCGGTTGATGGTAATCACAAATTTCTCGTTCTTGTTCATATTTTTTGTAGTATAAATTAATTCGTAAAACTCACAGCTATTTAATCAATATCGAGTGCAAAGATATACTTTTTCCACGAATAATCGTGCAACAATCCGATTTTTTTCATAAACATGATCTTTTCTCAGGAGAGTGGCACTATCCCTCCTCTAGTATCAGGGTAAAATTTACTGTCCGATGTACAGCATGATAATGTCGGCTATCTGTTCCTCCGTTTTGCCATCAGCGGTGATGACGAGCTGGTAGTTGCGGGTGTCGTAGCGCGACGTACCAGTGTACTTCTTGACATAGTTCTCACGCATCTTATCCACATTCTCGATGGTCTTGCGAGCCTCGTCCTCAGCTATGCCCTGCTTGCGCATGATGCGCTCCACGCGATAGTCCATTGAGGCCTGGATGAGAATGCTAAGGTGGTTGGGATGACAAATTTCTCGTTCTTGTTCATGTTTTTGTGATATTTGCTATTTACTCATTATATGATCAGTTTCACACGGAAGCCACGTTTTACTCCCTATCGCATGAACGGCAATGTCTTGGCCTGATCCATCATCAGGTCTGCCAGCATGCTATTGGTATCACTTTCGCCATTGATGATGTCGTAGAATGATTTCAGATCGTCGCGTCCGCCACCATGCTTCAGCACATAGATCAAGCATAGATACTGCAATGCTGTGTTCGACGAGAGTATGTCAAGGTCGGTAATGGCAAGTTGCGAGAGTGCCAGTTGATAGGCATCGTCGCTGTTCTCATCGATCAGGCGTTGAACGTCGCCAAGTGTTTCCAGTCCCAGGGATTCAAGCACCGGCAGATAAGACATAACCGATACGGGCCATATCTCAGCCTGGTTGACAGCAGCTATACGCTTATTCAGGCGGTCAAACGGATGCAGTTCCAGATAGCTGCGGAACGTGTCGCGCGATAGTGGCACGTCATCAAGCTTACCTGTCTTTACAAGTGCAAGTGTATGTCTGCGATAATCGGTTAGGACCGTTCGCAATCTACTGAACTCATCGTCCATCAGCTCTGCCATTCCCGCCAATCGGTTGAACTGTCGCAGGTAAACGTCGGGAACCTTCACATCCCCCTTGTATCCTGTGTCGTGCTCAATGGTAGACCACACGTGCTGCAGGGCTGTGCGCATCTGCAGCTCGAAGCGGGGGCCACCGGTTTTGAGCCGGCAGATGTAGTGCAGCGAGTTATAGCCGAAAGAGTCCAACTGGTGCAACTTGCGCTTGTCGACACTCTCCTGCCAGTCGATATCGAAGACCCGCTTGGCGATGGCAGCCACCTTGTCCACCTCGTCGGTATAGAAGGTGATAACACGCAGGCCGACGAGGTCGGTGATGTCGTCGACGGTCTTGTACTTCGCCCCTTTCAGCTCCAGTTTTCCCCTCAGCGACTTCTCCGTCTTCACACGGTGCTCCATGGCAGTGATGTAGATGCCCTGCTCGCGCAAAGCATGGCGCAGCAGCCGGCTGGCCTCGTCGGCCAGCTGTTGCAGCGTGGGGCGCAGTTCTCGATACTGCCGCAACAGCATTTCCCCGTGCGGATCGAGTTTCACCTGATTTTCCATCCGTCCGTCTGCTTTACTTGAATTCGAAGATATTGCTGAATCCCGTAATGGTGAAGACTGCACGGACACTGTCGTTGATGCCCTTGATATAGACGTGTCCGCCTTTCTCCTGAGCGCTCTGCAGAATGCCCAAGAAGATACGCAGACCGGCCGACGCGATGTACGCCAGGTCGGTACAGTCGATGATGATGTCTTTACCCTCCACGTCGTTCAGTGGACTCATGGCCTTTTCGGTTTCTGCGGCAGCAGCTGTGTCGAGATTACCTTCCAAAATGGCAACTATGTTGCCGTCTTGTTCTTGAATCGTTGTTTTCATTTTAATTTTCGTTTTCGTTATCGTTATCATTATTTCGATGGAATCTTCTTCCTCAGCGTAAGTACATTGAGCTGATCAATGCGCTCATAGTTGATGGAGTCCATGTTCTGACGGATGATGTGGATGCCCAGTCCGCCGATTTTCCGTTCCTTGGCCGGTAATGTGGTGTCTACTTCCGACTGCACGGTGGGGTCGAAGGGCTTGCCGCTGTCGATGATAGTGAACTTCAGGCGTGCATCGCTCGACGTGGCCTCGATGGTCACGTCGCGCTGCTGTCCGGGCGGATAGGCGTATTTCATCACGTTGACCACAGCCTCCTCTACTGCCACCTTTATCTGTGCAGCATCTTCCTGGTCGAAGCCCACCTCCTGGCACACCTCTTCGACAAAGGCATTCAGCCGAGGCACCTCCTGCAAGTCGCAGGGTAGCACAAGGCTCTTACGCATAATGACGTTGCTCTGTTGGCGGATATACTGGATGGCCATCATGGTCAGATCGTCGCTCTGTTCTGCATCGCCCACAAACTGGTGGACGGCCTTGGTCATCCGGCCAATGAGCTCGCGGGGTTCCTGCTGCTGCTCTGTGAGAGCCTGGAAGGCCACATCGTTGACGCGCTCCATCTGGAACTGCTCTTTGTCGGCATTCATCGCCTCGGTCAGTCCGTCGGTGAACAGTAAGATGGTGGTGCCTGTGAAGATTTGCGTCTCCTGTAGGGAGTATTTCCACGAAGGCATGAAGCCGACGGGGATGTTCGCATCGCAGGCCAGTTCGCCTAAGCCGGCACCAACGAGCAACGGAGCGTCGTGTCCGGCGTTGCAGTAGTACATACGACCTGTGGGCAGGTCAAGCACACCTACGAAGAGCGTCACGAACATGAGGTTCTTGTTCATGTCGGCTATGGTCTTGTTCATCTGGGTCACGATACGGTCGGGCATCGACTCATGGGCAGACACGGTACGGAAGGTAGAACGCGTCACGGCCATGAAAAGCGAGGCCGGCACACCCTTGCCGCTGACGTCGCCGATACAGAAGAAGAGCTTCTCATCGCGGAAATAGAAGTCGAACAGGTCGCCGCCCACCTCCTTGGCAGGGGTCAGCGATGCATAGAGCTGTACGTCGTCACGGTCGTCCCTGGTGGGGAACTTTTCGGGCAGCATACCCATCTGTATGCCACTGGCAATACGGAGGTCGCTCTCTATCGATGCCTTCTGGGCTGTGGTCTTCTTCAGTTCGTCGATGTATTTCACCAGCGAATGCTGCATATTACTGAACGAGTGACTCAACTGGCCTATCTCGTCGATGCGCTGGAAGTCGGGCAGCGGGGCATCAAACTGTCCCGAGGCAATGGTCTCGGCCTCATAAGCCAACCGTCGCAAGGGTTGCAGCTCGCGAGTGATAATGCGGATGAAGAGATACAGCATCAGCAGCAGGCCAATCAGGACAATTGCCCTGACGCTATTGCGCAGTCGGTCGAAGCCACTGAAGATGTCACTCTCTGGGCAGACGATGGCCATTGAGCAGCCTGTCTGTCCGAGGGGCTTGTAAAAGACATAACAGTCCTCACCGTTGAGACTCATCTGCTTCACGCCCTCCTCGCCGTGGGTCATGGCATAGCCTAAGGCGGTTATGGCCGTGTCGGGATGTTCAATAGTCTGCGTAAAGATGGTCTGGCGGGTGATTTTTGTCGTGTCGGGATGTACGAAATAGGTGCCGCCGCGCCCTATCATGATACTGTACGAGTTGGGATAGGGTTTTAAGGCAGAGATGTTCTGCGACAGCCAGCTGATGGAAAGGCTGGTGTTGATGACGCCTATCACCTGTCCCTGATGGTCGGTGAGTGTCTGGCAGTAACTGGTCACCATCTCGCTGGTGTTGGTCGGCACGTCGAGGTCCATATAGGGCTCCGTCCAGCAGGGCTTGCCGAGCAGCTGGGGCATCAGATACCAGTCCACGAAGAAGTACTGGTAGACGTCGCTACCGCCCTGGATGGTGCGCAGTGAGTCGCCGATGTGCTTGGTGTAGGCCGAGAAGTAGCGGCCCTTGTCGCGGAAGTAATAAGGCTCGAAGGCGATGGAGCAGTTGTAGAAGTCGGGATTGTTCTGCAGCATGCCCCGGCTGTAGACGAACATTGAGTCGGCCTTGTCAGGATGTCGCTCGACGAGCCACTTGGTCATGTTCGATGCCACCTCCACGCGGTTCAGGATGCTGTCCACGCGCAACGAGGTCTTGTCGAGTATCTGCATGGCGCGGCCCGCAGCCTCCTGCTGTACGGCCTCGCGGGCCTGATAGAACAGGAAGCCGAGGGCGACATTGAAGATGACGGCGGCGAAGAACACCACCCACAGGCTGACCCTCACCGAGAGCTTCCGACGGATATATGCGATGACTTTATTCATTCTTCATTCTTCACTTAAGAGTTCCTCATATTTCACCTCGCGGTCCAGCATCTGGTTCTCCACCATCAGCCGACTGGCCAGCTTCACCATGTCGGGGCGCAGGCGGAACTCGCGTTTCTTCGACTCACGGTCCACCTGCAGGCGCAACACGTCCTCCAGCATCAACTTCTGCATCACGCGGTTGGTGGCGATATGGTTTTTCTCGACATACTCCATCACGATGTCGAGCGCCTCCTTGGGATGGGCGGCGGCCCACTCCCAGCCTTTCCTGCTGGCCTGGGCGAAGCGACGTGCCTGGTCCTTGTGTGTGGCGTAGTACTCGCGGGTCATGTAGACACCATCCTCCTGCACGTTGTAGCCGTGGTCGCAGAAGCGGTACACATTCTTGTCGGTCATCCGGATGCCTGCCTGCACCAGCTGGTAGTACTCGTTGTAACTCATGGCCAGCGTGGCATCGAGGGCACCGGCCACAAACAGGTTGACGTTCTGGGCAAAGCGCACCCACTCGTAGTTCAGGTGGTCCTTGATACTCATGCAGATGGCCAACTGCCCGAAGCCGACGCTCCAGATGCCGACCTTGGCACCCTTCTGGGTCAACGGGTCTTTTCCGCGAGCCGACACGATGACCATCGCGTTGTTCATCGATGTCTGCAGGATATTTACTAACGGGATGCCGCCATCAATAATCTCCAGTGCCTGGCAGACTTGTAGCGTCGTGGCCTGGCACTCGTTGTTGCGCAGTCGGGTCATGGCAGGCTGCGTGGACGACGGATGCTCTATCCTCACCTTCACGCCGGCCTCTTTATAAAAACCCTTCGCCTCTGCCACATAGTAACCCGCAAACTGTGCCTGCGCCGTCCACTGCGGCGTAAAAACGATAGTCCCGTCCTGCGCATACATTGTCTGGGACGACGCCGTCAATACTATGAATAATAATATGTATAATGTTTGTTTCATTTTCCAAACACCTGATTGATGAGTTGCTGGAACTCCTTGTATGCAAAAGTGTCGCGGAGTTCGCTGAGCGAGTCAGCCAGGCCGCGATAGTGCCACTCATGGTCCTTTGGTTCGAAGGCATATTTCATCAGCACCGACGCCATGTTCTTCAAGTCTGTTGCGACCGTACTGGAACGCCCCGAGGAGGCGAAACCCTCAATGAGTGCCCTCGGGAGCGTGGAGAGGTGGGTGTAACTGACACCATCGATGATACGGTCGGGTAAGGCGATGGCACGTTGCGAATGGGCTGTTTGGGCGGAAAGTATCAGTGTAAGCAAAGCAAATACAGGGGCAAATTTCTCACTTGTCATTTTTCAATTTTGCCTATTGTTTTACTCGTGCGGTCGATATCGTCTAGTTGCTTTATTTGCTTTTCTCTTTCCTGTACCATACCGCGAACCACACGCAGGCCACGATAAGACATGCGATGCCAAAGGCATAGCCTATATCACCAAGATGCAACATCTGCTTCGACACGAAGATATAGGTGGTGCATACAATCGTCATAAAGAGGGCAGGAATCAGCGTGACCCAGAAGCATTTCTTCTGACGCACAAGATATACTGTCAGTGTCCACAACGTAAACACAGAGAGAGCCTGGTTACTCCAGCCGAAGTACTGCCAGATGGTGTTGAAACCGTCTGGATTGCCTATCTGCCATACCAGCAAGGCGATGCAGCATACAAACAGTGGTATGCAAATCATCATACGCTTCAGGATGGGACGCTGGTCCAGTTTCAGCCATTCCGCAATGATCAAGCGGGCAGAGCGCAGAGCCGTGTCTCCACTGGTGATAGGAGCAGCCACCACACCCAGCATGGCCAGGATAGCACCAGCCAGACCCAGCCAGTCGTTACAGACAATGTTTACCACAGCGGGAGCTGAGGTATGGAAACCTTTCGTGGCTGTCTCGATAAGCTCGTAGCCGGGAGCTGGCTCACCATAGAAGAACCAAGAGGCAACAGTAGCCCAGATGAGTGCCACAAGGCCCTCGGTAATCATCGCTCCGTAGAAGATAGGACGCCCCATCTTCTCACTCTTCACGCATCGGGCCATCAACGGGCTTTGTGTAGCATGGAAGCCGGAAATGGCACCACAGGCGATAGTGATGAACAATGCGGGGAAGATATTGTCAGTCCACTTGTCGGGCTCTGTCGCTGCCCCCATGTTGTAGAAATTCGTCCAAAGTTCGGGCACCGTCGGCCAGTGAAGGAAGAGCCACACCATCAGAGCTCCGGCCATGAACAGCAGCGAGAAGGCGAACAGCGGATATACCTTTCCGATAACCTTGTCGATGGGCAGCATTGTGGCGATGAAATAGTAGCAGAAGATGATGATAATCCACATCAGCGTGTCACCGCCAATGGAATGGAGAATCTCGGCAGGCGAATAGACAAACACCGCTCCCACCATGATAAGCAGCAAGACGGTGAACACCAGCATCACGTTCTTCGTGGTCTTACCCAGATAATGGCCAATCATCTCGGGCAGTCCGGCACCGTCATGGCGCATGGAGAGCATACCCGACATGTAGTCGTGAACGGCGCCGGCAAATATGCAGCCGAAGACTATCCACAGATATGCGACAGGACCGAACTTGGCACCCATGATGGCACCGAAGATTGGTCCCGTTCCTGCGATATTCAAGAACTGGATCATGAAAATCTTCCAGCTGGGAAGCACGATGTAGTCCAGTCCGTCAGCTTTTGCCACGGCTGGCGTTACACGATCATCTGGTCCGAAAACGCGTTCAACGACGCGTCCGTAGAAAAAATAACCTAAAACGAGAGCAACAAGGCTCAAAGTAAATGTAACCATCCCTTATATTTTATTTACTCCAACGGTATCTCGGGATGCTGCACAGCAAGTGGCAGATCCTTCTGTGAGAGGTAGAACATATAGAGAATAACGGGCTTCGAGCCTCGGTTCTCACCGTGGTGGATGGTGTTCACCATCTCTACGACGGCCTCGCCCTCATGTACCACTTTCTCCTTGCCATCCTGGCCGATGATGGTCAGTTCGCCCTGCATCAGCACACCATAGTTCATCACGGGGTGGTGGTGCCAGCCCAACTTCTGTCCGGCGGGGAACACGTATTTCACGGCCACCAGCTCCGGGCGTCCCTGCAAGTAGTCGGGCAGCTCTACGCCGTCCCAACTCTGCGAGGTGCGGATCAGTTCTTCACTTGTAACCTTCTGTGCGGGGTTGTCTTCATTAGCCTTGGCTTCCTTGCAGCCTGTCATAAATACTGTTGAGCTGCATACGAGAATGGTAGCCATCACCCATTTAATAATCTTTTGCATAATAGAATTCCTTAAATTATATCAAATTTATCTTTCGAAAAACGTTGCAAAGATACACATTTTCCTTAAATTAGAGCACAAAAAACAGTTTTTTTGTCTATTCATCTGTTTTTTTGAGGATGTCACGCCAAAAACAGATCAGAGATTGGCATCAACTGTGACGCTGATAACGCGCTCGCCTGGCGTTACGTCCGCCTCTCGCGGGAAGTACACAGGCATGTCTTTCTGTAAAGGCAATATGCGCAGCTCCAGTTGATGACAGTCTTTTGGCAAGCGCCAGAGGGCATATTGGAAAGGACGGCCGTTATAGAAGTTATCGTCTATAAGCTTCCCGTCAGCATAGAGTCTGGCTACATCGCCTTGGTAATAAATATTCAGTATATGTTCCATCCTGTTAACATCGGGCAATGAGATTGTGTAAACAGCAGCATTCTCATGCCTTTGTTTTTGTCATTCACAATTCTGCTGCAAAGTTACAGAATTCTTCGAACATAAAGCATGGATTTCCCAACAAAACAAATGGATAATTTTATACTTTTAAATTTTATTCGGCCGCAAGCAAAGAAAAAACTTATCGCAATAACCAAATTCTAATCAAAAGCCTTTATTACAAAAATAATATTTTCGGAAAATCTCAAAATCATCCGACATCCGACATGGTTTTATGGATAAAATGCTTGTTATCTGCAAGATACGAAACATTTTCACCCTCTTCATCCGACATAAATCCGACATAGTACCGACATACATCCGACATAAAACCGACATAAATGCCCATATACCAGCTCGCAAATCTACTTACTGCCACTCGCAAATTCTAAACTTAGTACTTGTTGCTAAATTCTCTAGAGAATTTACTGCTAACTCACCTGCTAGCACTTGCCAGACAGGCATCTAACCCCCAAATTCTCTAGAGAATTTTCTTGCTACATCTAATGCAAATATTGCTATTCCATATCTTCGCGATGACTGCTATACTATCAAACACCATAAGAGCATCAGACATCAATCTTCATGCTAAATGACCGCTTTTCGCCATATTTATGTCGGATATATGTCGGATTTATGTCGGATATATGTCAGTAGATAATTTTATAAATATTTAATATTCAGCAACATACGGCAGATTTATGTCGGATGTCGGGCAATTTTGTGATTTTTGAAAATATTTTTTTTGATTTTGATGTTCTGATGACATCATAATAATCGTTTTATTCCCTCAAAAAAGTGATTTCATCACACTGTGCCTGTCACTCTGTGACGTAGAGAAAGTAAGCAAGAAACGAAAACCCCTTAAGAGTAACATCATGGGCTTAGAGGCACCACGAGGCTATCAAGGACCAGACCATCGAACGACACTCTATTGGAATCCAAAGGTCAAGACGGATGCCAATGGCAAAGCGAGTGTGAAGTTCTACGCCACCGATATCTCTAAACGCTACCTTGTCATATTGGAAGGGGTGAGCGACGACGGCACCATTGTCCATTACCAGCAAATAATGAGTCGCCAGTGGTAAAGACCATCATCTACCGCTGGGTCAAGGAAGGCAAGATCGAGAAGATCGACACTAACCTCTGGCGAAAGATCTGACAACAATTTCAAAGCCGGATGCAACGAAGCGTCCGGCTTTATTCAAGTTTCAGAAAATCTCGCCATTCCAGAGCATCCTCAAGAAATCTAGAACATAGATGAGTTCTACATCTCCTGATTTGCGGGTAATCGGGTCGAGAGACACAAGAGCTAAGCGGCAATCAGGATGTTCCTCATTGAAAGCCTTGAGTCCCTTCTTGTGTTTCGTTTCAACGTGCTCCGTAGATTTAATCTCAATAGCCACTTTCGCGTCACCTATTACGACATCCACCTCCTTTTTGTCGTATGTGTGCCAATATGAGATAATCTCACGCTTATCTTTGTAACCCTTATAGGCAATAATTTCCTGCATCACAAAGTGCTCAAAAGCATGTCCGTAATCATCGGTTCCACGTTTCAAAGAGTGACGGCCCATCAGGTAGTTGGCAAGTCCCACATCAAAATAGTAAAACCGGGGAGCCTGGACTATCTTTCGCTTGATTTCTTTCCTGAATGCAGGAATTTCATACCCGATAAGCGTATCATATAGAATCTGGAAATACGACTTTACCGTTTTTGCAGACACTCCGCAATCGGAGGCGATATTGGAATAGTTCAGCATTTCCCCGTCGGAAATGGCGGCAACCTCCATGAAGCGTTCAAAGGCATCGAGTTCCCTCACTTCTCCTTCTTCACGGATTTCTTCGTCGAGATATACCTTTACATAGCCAGAGAGTCGCTTGGTAGCGTCTTCAACCATGTAATGACGGGGAATCATACCATTCTGTACAGCACGGTCAATCTGAAAATCGGTTACCTCCGGCCATACTAGAGGAAAAAGCGTTTCAGGTATGGCGCGACCTCCAAGCGTATTGGCACCCGAACGTTTCAGCTTTCTTGCACTGGAACCACTGAGAATGAAAAACATGCCCCTTTCCACCATGAGGGAATGTACAATATCCAATAATTCTGGAACTTTTTGAATCTCATCTATTATCACGAGTGTGCCAGCAGATTTATTCCAAAGAGCTTCTTTCAGCGAGTTCGGATTCCTTTTAAAAGCTTTTCTCAAATTCGGGTCAAGCAAATCATAATATATTGCGCCTTTAAATCGCTCTCTCAAAAGGGTTGATTTCCCTGTCTGGCGTGCGCCAAATAGGAACATTCCCTCATCCAACCTGCTCTCAATGTCAAATACTCTCTTGTACATAAAAACTCTAAATTTTGTGAGCTAGCTCCTAAATTTTATGAGAAAATCGGGAGTACGGTCACGAATTTCATTACTATTTACGTCTGCGAAATTACTAATTTTCATGCAATTATATATGTTTATTGCATAAATTTTATGCTTTTTTATGCAATACGGATAGATTTCTCCCACACTGCTGTTAGCAAGCGTCGTTATCCTCTTGCCATTCGTATCATAGACATGATACCAACTGCCAGATATATCAACATGAGATATCTGCCTCTGCTGGGCAGAAGCAGAAATACTCAAAAGAAGCATGAATAAAAAAAGTAGATTTTTCATTTCTATTGTAAGCAAAATTGTACTGGCACTGTGTATTGAACTCGCACATTATACTCACACCTCTGTCAATAGAAAAGCCATATAAAAAGGAATCGTCAACAAGGGACCATTGCGCCCAACATTGTAGTCTCCAACCTTCAGAGCATGATATACATGATAGTGCTCAGGGTGTTTCAATACCGTTTGTAACGACTTTGCATTGCCTGTTTTGGCCTTACACTCTAAAGGCATGCACTCACCTTTGTAACGAATAAGGAAATCCAGTTCTAGGCCGCCCTCTTTCTGAAAATAGAAGAGCTTCCGCCCCATCTTTGTCAACATGTCAGCAGCCAGATTTTCGAAGATAGCTCCTTTATATCCCAGCAGGTTACCTTGCATGATATCCCAAGCTGTACCTTCATCGAGCATACTTACAAACAGCCCTATATCAGTCATATACACCTTAAAAGTATCGGCAATGGCATTTCCGCTGAGTGGCAGTTCTGTGATCGACGTGTTATAACAACGCTGAATGATGCCAGCATCCTCAATCCATTGAAGACTACCTCTATATTCACTTGACCGTGCTCCCTTGCGGATAACAGCATATTGGAATTTTTTATTGTCCTTGGCCAGTTGCTGCGGGATGGAATCGAAACACTCACGGATACGTGACTTATCCTCCTGAAGCGCATATTTCAGCATATCGGATTTGTAGGCCTCGATGATACCTTGCTGTACCTGTAGCACATCGTTCATGTTATTGGTCTTGAAAAAGGTGGCCACCGCCTCAGGCATACCTCCAACAACCACATAGCGTAGAAGCAATTGTCGCAAACGCTGGTGGATTGCCTCATTGACAGGTTCCTCTGCCTCGAAACAATTGCGAAGATAATCGAAATGTGGGGGCTGTATGTCATTAGCCCAAAGCCATTCCTCAAAGTCCATCGGATACATATTGACAATCTCCTCAAACCCCACAGGGATGGAAGCACTATTTTCCTCTTCTGTTTCCTCTTTGGTCTTGTAGCCATTGACACCAAGCAGTGAACCAGTACAGATAACATCATAGCGGCCATCCAGTTTAAAGAACTTCAATGAAGATCGCGCATTTGGACAATCTTGTATCTCGTCGAAGATGATGCATGTCTTTCTTGGGACGAACTGAGCCCCCTTTATGCCCACAGACATGTTCAGAGTCAATGTATCGACATCCAACGCTCCTGCAAAGAATGCTTTGTATTCCTTATGCTCGTGAAAATCCATATAAACCACATGCTCGTAGTTCTGCTCAGCAAAACTTACAACAGAACTTGTTTTGCCACACTGGCGACAGCCTTTAATGATCAACGGCTTGTGGCCTTCTTTCATTTTCCACAGTCGAAGCACCTCTTCAATTTTCCGCTTATACATAAGAATCTATATGATATTTACACTTTTCGGGGCGACTTTTCGTTGTCCTTCCACACTTTTCGGGGCGACTTTTTGCTGCAAAGATACACTTTTCGGGGCGACTTTATATGGATTCATGATAATATTCTTGTCGATTTAACAAAGATTAACCAAGACGGCAGTGAATACATAACCAGTATCTACATCACACTGTGCCTGTCACTCTGTGACGTGGATACTTATCGGAAAAATATACAGGAAGGCATGGGCGACGATTCCGCATATCTGCGAAAAGTGTTCAATACGATCTTTCAGAAATACGACGCCCTGGCACATCCGAAGCAGTAGTTGCACTCATAGTGGAAAAATCCCACTTGGATAGTGCAACGAACTACAAGCAGTCTTCAATGGTGATGAAGTTGCTGTAGCCCTTCTTCTGAACGTGATCTATCAGCCGGTCGAAATCTCCTTTGCGCCACATCTTCACGCACATGGCTTTTTCTGTTCCTTTCTTGATGGGCAGCAACTGAGCTTCATTCAGATAGAAATCCCATTTGGCCAACGAGGAAACATTCAAACGTTTATCAGCAGTAAATGATAATGCAATTTCTCCATTCTCATCAATGCAGTTGTCATCATAAAGATAGAACAGATCCTTGTAATAGTTGTCATAATAATACTCATTAATATCAACGCAGGGGAATGCATTCTGTAAATCCTCTAAGGTCGTTTCTGGATATTGCATGAGATAGGCTTTGAAGATGGCACACGCCGCCATGCTTTTCGACAAACGCTTGTTGGGAAATATTTCGTATTGACCGAAATATACCCTATATTTCGAGTTATCACGATTACTTGTCTTGAACAGCTTCTCAAGTGTTTTTGCCTTGTCTGGGAATTGCTGATAGATGATGGCCTTGAAGATGTCTTCGTTGCCATCCCACAATTCCCTTAATAGAGCAGAATCCTCTCCAATACTGTCTTCTAACTGTTTAAAGATATCTTTACCCAAAACGCTCTTTGCTTGATTACCGTAAGTTGCAATAAGTGTTTGTAGAAATAGGTTTTCGTCCACCTCGTAGAGCTTATTGATGAGTTCACGCTCCTGTTCGCTGATGGCAAGCACGGAATAAACGTGAGTGCCGGAAACCGATGGCTTGCCCAGGTTTCGGATATAAGCATTTATGAACTCCTTGTCGGCATCTTGCATCGCCATCGCTGCAACAGGTTCCAAAACATATTTCAATAATTGCTGGTAAGTGAGGTTGATAAACTGCTCACTATGTGCGATATCTGTCTCTTTTGGTGAAAGCATAACCCCAATCGGTTTGTAGATATTTTCCTGAGGTTTTTGTTGTGCTGAGCAATAATCGATCATTGCATTGTAATATCGTTGCGTTTGCCATAAGGTACTTCCTTTCTTGGGACCACCCTCTTTTGCATATATCTTGTTTTCAATGACAATGGGAAATGCTTTCGAACGGATCTCGCCATCATCCTCATAAGTCAAGCCAGCCACCATCCATACGTCTATGCGATCTTTGTCTTGTCCCTTACCATCACTCAGTTTTCCCACATTCTTTTCCAATTCAACGGGTTCCAACAGTTCCAATTCATAATTTCCTGCCAATACCTTTGCATATAGGGGACCATCGAATATATGTCGTCCCCATTTCTGAGTTGCTAATAACCTAAGGAATAGTTTTAAAGGCTCTGTTCCCAACCCATGACTGGAATCGGGAGAAAACAACCAACTGAAGAAAGCACTATGGCGGGTCTCACTACGCTCTGCCCCAATGACGTTGAATATCGTTGTTTCCTCATAAAAGGATTTTAACTCCTGAAATGCCTTGCAATTGAGCAAACATAAAATTCTATTTTCCATTATCATTTACCTAACTATTATATAAGGGTATGAATTTTTTGATGTAGTGCAAATATAGGAACTTTTCTCCAAAAATTCAAAAACTAACCTACAAATAATGTTAATGTTGCACCCTTAGCGAAAATTATCCCACTTGGAGATAGCCGACCACGCTCTTGATTTCAGGCATCTGCAAGAGCGCATTCGTGAGTTCAGTGGACCACAGCTTGAGAATAATTCTATATTAAGCCGTTAAAGGATCCTAATGCTAATTAGCAGCGCGAGAGCTTAGTCTCTTGCCTGTTTTATCCCAGGTATGCAACCAGTTGCCAGAGCGGCTGGTGAAAGTGTTGCCGGCAACGGATATAACAGTACCAACAGTCTGAGCAGCCATAATCTTTATTGTTTTTCCCTGAGTGTCGATTATCTTGTACCAAGCCCCAGACTTGGTAACAATAATCTCACCACTCCATCCCACAAGTTCTCCCACACTGCTGTTAGCAAGCGTCGTTATCCTCTTGCCATTCGTATCATAGACATGATACCAACTGCCAGATATATCAACATGAGATATCTGCCTCTGCTGGGCAGAAGCAGATAAGCTCAAAAGAAGCATTAATAAAAAAGATACTTTCAGCATTGTTGTCTGTTGAGATTAATTTTTTCCACTGCTATGATCAGACGTTTAACTGTTTTCAACCAATAGGCGGCACAAATAATTCAAATCCTGAGTATACAACTTTGTTAAAAATGCCATCAGTTCTTTTCCTTTCATTTTTGCGATTGGTTTTCCTGTCGTCAAAGTATATTTAAAAATACGTGACGTTGAGCATAGTTTATGTTGGGGTGGTAATAGCATGCAATCGGACTCAAGTATTTGTTTCCACTGAATAGCAAGAGGCTTATTCCCTTCAACATGAACCTCAACTGTATATTCTGTAGACCATAACAATCTTTCAGGATTGATGGAAGTCCACTCCAAATGAGCTGTTCCCCATTCATCAGTTAGACTTATCTGTATGAAGCCATTCTTTCCTCTCAATCCACGATGCTTTGCCTTCCATGTAAGGCCCTTCTTTTTGAGTTCTTTCTTCCAATGTTCATTAAGGATATCGATACTAACTTTTTCAAACTGATGAAATGCCTTTTCTTCAACTTTGATACATGCATAACGAAGTGACTGATATAAGAATTCTATATCATTGACGTCTTGTTCTTTCGCACTATCTTCCTTTAGGAGTTTTTGTCTGGAATCTTTCACTTTATCAAACAAGCAGTAAAGTTGGTTTAAGTTTTCCTTTTTGATGATAGGGTTAGAGACATTTAATCCTCCCAATTTTGATATCAATTTCAAATCCTGCTCCCAATTTTGATTCTTATTCGTAGAGAAAAGTTCTTTTTCTAAATACTCAACATATGCTCGAACTATGCCGGTCAAACTTTCAGGATAAATGCGAGCATCAAGAATATCTTCCTTTAGCCATTCCATGATATCTCTGCTATATGCCAGGGGAATAAAGCGTTGACCAATGTTCGTGGCTTCATCTTCTTCCTCATAGTTGTAGCTTGTCGGATCCACTTCTTTTGTTCCGTCCCCTGTGATATAGAACACCCAGATGTTCTCAATCTGAATACCTTCATCATCTTTCATTCGAGTGATGTAACGACGTATTTGCCCCTTTTGGTCAGCAGCATCAAATATTTTATTCTCTATAATGACAGCAAACCTCTTATTATGATTTACTTCTATGGTAATCAATCCGTCGATAAGACTCCTTTTATCGTCGTTTGGGTAACATGGACTGAATTGTATTTCAAGTTTCTTAAAATTGTTATAGTAGATTTTCTTCTTTTGGGCAAAACGACACAAGAAATCACGAAGCACGGGGTATTGCCCATACGCATCTTTATATCGTAGTAGCGATAAAAGTAGTTTAGTGTGGTCGTTCTCGTTCATTTTCCATGCAGTAAACACATTGTAAGGAGTAACTTTACGGTTACGTCCCTTGTTTTTACCTCCTACAAAATCATGAGCTAATTGTACAATATCAATATTCATATTCTTCTAAACGATTTAAATGTGCAAAAGTCTTAATGATAGGCACCACAAACTCATTATAGCAACTGTTCAAGAAATCACTCTGCAAATCCTCGCTCAAGCCGAAAAATGTTTCATTGCCGTTTTCATCCCTAGGAACAATGATTTCTTTACGATAAGCGTGCGACTTGTCGTCGAATCTATATCCAATCTCTTTAAGAACTTGCTCAGAAGTCCCTGTTAATGGTTTTCCTCCAAATCTGAAAGAGAGTATCAGCGTCTTACTTTCCTTCAGTCTCTTCAACCCCAATGGATACCATCCAAAATCGATCCCCTTAAGCCATGATTTATCTCTGATGGTTATATAATAATAAGTGAAATGATGATTCAGATGGTATTTCTCCATCAGAGGTTCTTTTCCTTTCGTGAAGAAATCCTCCGTTACTGTCAGGAAATGTTCCATCAACTCATCATTCTTTGACTCAATCAGATTTTTCAGAACATTGACAGCCTCTGATCTGACATTGTCATCATCATACTTCTGTCTTGACACGAAATTATACATCTCATACAGATAGGCATTATTCTCCAGAATGTCATCAGCCAGTGAGACATTATTATCAAACCACTTCTTATAGACAGTATTTGACAGCATCACATTTTGGCCAAATCCTAAGATTCCTTCGAGATAGTCGGTATACTGTATAAGCCCAGCATTAAGCACAATATCCTTCTGAGGGACAAAAGGTATAACATCATCTCTTAACCAGTCTAAGATATGTTGGCTATATGAGCATGGGAAATAACGAGGACCAGAGACGATGCCATCTTTTTCCAAGTCACAAATACCCAGATTCTGCATATATGACAGGCTTTCTTCGTCAGGCGTTTCAACACCATCCCTTGTCAGGAATACTACAAATATATGTTCTTTGTCTACAATACCATCGTTTAAGATGCTTTCAATGTATTTCTTTATTTGTTCCTCCTGATTCCCAGCATGGTTTATCTTGTTTTCTATGATGATGGCAAAGTTGCCGTTTTGATATATGATACCGTCTATACGTCCTTTCTTTCCCGTATCGCTCCCAACAGAATATTCCGTTTTGTATAGTACATCTCTATCCTCAATGGCAATATTGAAACCTGCCAATGAAATAAAATCTTCAAGAAACACATAACCATACTTATTCCTGTATTGCAGAAGTCTCATCAGCAGATTAGTATGTGAGTTCTCCACAATATTGCCACACTGTTCAGCCAGCACGTTGTAATTGAACCCCAATTGACTTCGGCGATTCGATACTTCACTTGAATAATAAGAAATGAAACCATTAACAATCTTTTCGTAATGGTCTGATGCTAAAGATAATTTTCTCATATAATATAGTCATTTGATGAAACAATAATAAACCTCTTCCATAGTTCACAGGTATGTTTTTAGACCCCCTTTTCTTCTAAGACCTTCAGAATCCTTTGAAGGGTTTCTATACGGTGCCTGGTAGTGGCGAGGGTGATTTTTGCATGACTGAGGCTTGAAGTCGCACTCTTAATCAAATAGCTCCTTGCTTCTTCTTTCGTATGAAAGACCTCATTAACCTCATCGCCATTATCCATCACCACCTTGTCTGTAACCTCGATTAAAGGGCGATCAGAGAGTTTTCTCATCTTAAACTCAACAATCCTCCCTCGTTTCAGGGTGTACTCTGCAGTTGGTGATTCATAATAGACGGTATCACCTATTGTGAGCGGGGGCATCATATCAATATATCAAAATTTGTATTGGGAAAGTTTTTCTTGAACTCCATGAACAGCGGGTCGGATTCATCTTCAATTATGAAACCTCTTCCATAGTTCACGGGCACGTCTTTTGGCCCTCCATACTTCGACATGTCTTTGGTGCGGATATCGACATACTGCCTATCCTCTGGCAACTGATGCAGCCAGCTCACGACACCATTGTCTGCATTGTTATCGTATTTAACCTTAACTACCATTCAGCACATATCTTTATTAATACCATAATATAGTTCGCTCACATCACACTGTGCCTGTCACTCTGTGACGCTATTTCCTTAGCAAGCTTCAGTATCTCTCCTGTTTTCATAAATTCACCCTTTAATCTCTTCAAAAGAATTGTAGAACAACAACAATGTATCAACAAACCAATCCACCAGTTCCTCAGTTGGTTTGTCAAATATATCAGAAACCGACCACGCCCACTTATTCTTATTTTTGATCCCCTGATTCATTTTGATATTGGGAATCCTGGAAGTGATATCGTTCTCGCGAATAAACCTATTCAGTTCGTCCTTCATTATTTCGCCTTGATAGGTCTCAATGGTAACAGTAGTAGAGCAGTATCTCACACTATACCCTAAAACGTAATTAAACTGAGGTCTCGAAGGTGACCTGAAATAAATGTATGGACGTCCCTTGGGATTCGTTATTTGAACATCCAGGCCAAGCTTTTCTATGACATTATCCCACAACAGATCACACCACTCCGCCTTTGAGTCTGCAGTCACTGGTGCATCATTATGGATATTTGCCACGAAGGGTTCCTCTTCAACAGAGTTATTCTTTTGGATTAATGCCATCAGGAAATCAAACTCATCATGGTTGTAGTATTCCAACATCAGGTCTCTTTCATACTTAGCAAAGGCGTTCAGTATCTGACTTCTGCTAACTCCATAAACAAATTCCCGCCCTGCCTTGATTTCGTACTTCTCCAATTCCCGATTGTTCATTTTCGAACTTTCCAGATTGTACATATCCTCTGCCAGTATGTATCTGAGTCTATCATCATTATTCCCTTCTTTATAGGGATACTCAAACACATCGTAAAGTTGGCAGACTTCAGGTATTCCCGTGCGTGCCTCAACCTTGACACGACTCATCGCACAATCCCATTTATCTTTGGTCTCATCCTCCTCAGAGGTCTGACCAATCTTCAACCATCCACCTTCCTTCTGTGCCATCTCGTCATTCGCGAAATACTTGGCAGAAAGCCTCTTTGGCCCAAATACGTAAATAATTGTTCTTTTCATTTATTTTCTTAATTCCATAAATTAGAGTCCCCTGATCTACGATAGTTTTTTTGTTCATATTTGTTATATCACCTTTCCTAATTCACTCAATACTTTTATACATTCGTTGTACATAGCATCCCAATCAGAAACAATCTCATTTGCAGATTTAGAATACCAATTGGGAATCCTTTTTGAAATAGAAAAATATGAGCCCTTTTGACTTTTGGAAGGATTATAACTCCAGTCGGAGAACAGCTTTTTATTAATCTCAACTCCATTCTCTGTTTTCTTTATTTTCTCATCCCATACATTCCAAAAAGCATCCGCCTTTGAATTCTCATTAAGTATCTAAGCCTTGAATGATCCGTTTTGGAATTGTATTCCCAATTTATATCCTTTAACTGAACGTACGTCCTTTTTCTCTGCCAACGCAACGCCATGAGTCTCTGATATATCAAAAACCTTATAATTCTCAGTTTGGTTCTTGATATGTGTAAGGAAGCATTTTTGAAAGATTGTTTCAAGGCCGTTGTCTGCAATATAATTGCCAGTTCTTTTCTTTTTGTTCGGTCTGTCAACAAAGACGTATGGATACTGTTGATGATTATTTATGAAATCATCTAAAGCCTTCGCAAGATTGGTAATGCAGCACAAATATTCTTTTAGAATAATATAATCATCATTTGGATTAACATTAAAAAGTGCATCTTTTAGTGCTTTTGAGAAATCTTTGTATGTAGTATTCACCCATACATTATTTATACATTGAGGCTGTTCATTCACAAGCGTCAAATAACAAAAGTGTTTGTTTAGTGCTTTATAATCTTCAATAATATGAGTCTTACGACCTATTTTTACTGGAATCCCATTGATAATATCATAGTATTTATCTAACTGATTGCTATGTTGAGAAGATTTAACCTTGTTTTCAATCACCCAACATGTATCATTGTCTGTTATAATGAGAATATCAATATCGTGATGTTCAACCTTAACTTCAAATGAATTAAATGCTTGGACTGACCTCACATTAAACAAAGAACATAATAATTCTGACTTTTGTTGCTTGTTTAATGCACAGCAATCATCAGAAAACATCCAACCAATCACAGCAGAATGGACTTTCTCCATGTCTGCTACTCCAATCTTATCAAAAAAACTTCCATTCATAATGAAATCAACCGTCTTTGCTATATAAAGTGATATTTATAATTATTGCTGTCCGTCAAATTGCCAAACTATATGTCATACATTTCTGACTCTGGGGCTCCGATGGCTCTCAGATACCTGTTGGTTTGCAGCATCGCACTCCAGACCTCTTTCCACTCCTCGTCTGTCAGATTGCCTTTGGCATTCATCTCTTCTACATAAACATCCAGCTCTTTCACCTTGGCCCTTGCTTTTTCTTTTAATGTCATATTCTCTAAAAATTTTAAATTCTCATGATGTTTCATTCTGGGTTTGTCCCATGACTTTCACTCATATTAAGATGTTTTTTATATATGAACTATTCGGGAAAAATTCAATAAAACTGTGTTAAAAAATCATGATCCCAATGCCATTAGGAATAGTAAGATTAAGATAATCCAGGCGATTACCCTTAAGCATGACCCCCAGCCATCAAGCAACAACTCAAAGATACTTCCTATTCCTTTAAATATCCAGCCTAAGATACCACCGCCAGTAAAGACGATGAGTAACAAAACGAGAATTCCTATGATTGCTAATATCTCCATTTATGTATATAGTTTGTTTGAGATAATTAATTTAAATTGCTCTGGCGATAATGCGTTCTGTAGTTCCGTCAAGCAATTCCTTATATAGTTAGCTATTGACACATCTTTATTATATAATAGATTGATTGGAACATCAGTTCCATACAGAATTCTATTTGAATACCCTGCATCTGCTAACTCTTTCACATGGTCAGCAGGCATAAAAGCGGTATCTACATATACGTTAGCACACTCCTCCAAAACGTTCTTCGCTTCGTCAAGTGGACGGCCATGGGCCAGCACAAATGTCAAATCATCATATTGTTTACATATATCCATAAAGACACAAGCCTTACACTCCTTGAAATTCCCTGTATGGAATAATACTGGTACTTCTAACCATCGTGCTACCTCTAACGCATTATGTAGTAGTTTCCTATTGTAGTACCATTCTCTATGAGCTTTCCAATGCATCTTAACACCTTGCCATCGGATTTTGCTGTGGAGCATATAACTCAATCCCCAAGTCTTCATCATCTTTGGAGTTAGCCAAAGTATAGGATGAATGCTTGAACCACCTAGACGAATAAGTTCACGCATTTCCCTAACTACAAGTTTATACATTTCCGCACATGTAGAGGTACTTGAAACAGCAATCTCATCAATTTCTGCATTCAATTCTGCCTGCCACACCTCTTTTGGAGAGTGATAGCCGTCAGTGTACCAACCTACATGTACGTGATTGTCCATCATTGTTTTGTTTTTATTGGATGTGATTTCAGCCATTCTTCGGCAATCTGTTTATTCAAGAAAGCTACCTTGCAGAAATGCTCATTGATTTTAAACATATCTCCATTACTCTCATTATAGTTTCGGACAAGACACATATTGCAGAAATCCCTTGCCTCACATTTTAAGCATTTGGGGAAATCTTTTTGTTTGATCTTTCTTATCTGTTCCAGTTGGGGGGAGTACTCACATATATCTTGCAGCGATTCTCGAAACACATTTCCAACCACAAAACCCTGCCATCCAGCACAAGGGTAGATGTCTCCATTTACAGTAACACACAAGTCATTCATTCCAGCACCGCATAGAGGCATTTCAGCAAACTCTTCTTCGGGAATGCTGGATAATGGCTCTTGTGTCAACGCCTCTGTCTGGTAATCCACATCATTTTCCATGATATTACGAATCACCTTTTCTGTCTCTTCTATTGAGATGCGATTTGCCAAATTTGAAGTGTCAAGGTCAGCTTGAGCCATCATAATGTAATCTGCCTGTGCTTTCATACGAAGGCTTTGGGCATATTTCATCACCTCATCATAACCATCTTTGTTGACTTTCATAATGGGACAGGATATTTGAACAGGGATGTCGGCATCATGCAACTTTTCAATGGCAGCCTTAGTCTTTTCAAATGAACCTTTCACCGTTGTTATAAAATCATGCTTTTCTGCGTTCATACTATAAAGAGAGACTTGTATTAGTGAGAGATTAACTTCCCTCAGTATAGGAATTTGCTCATCTTTAAGTGAAATCAGATTCGTCAGCAATGATATTTGTAAATCTTTCTCACGACAATAGCGTAGCATCTTTATTATATCTTTGTTCATTAATGCCTCGCCACCAGACAGTGTTACATGCAGCCCTCCCATTTCTACATATTGGTCTAAGATATATCTGAACCTCTCGAATGTCATGTCAAACCCCGTATTCTTTTTTCCATTTGGAATATAGCAATGGATACACCGTTCATTACAACGGCTTGTCAACTCAAATTGTAGGCTTCCCAATCGAGGTTTCTCTTGGTCATGACGCAAAAATAAGTATTCTGTATCTTTTATTGTCTTTTGCTTTGTTTGTTGTGGATAATATTCTGCTAATGTCTTAGGATTCTCCAATGAATAACTGAAAGAAATGTCTTTTTCTTCTAGTTCTTCTTCACTATTTCCTATCACAACAAAAAGATGGTCTGCCAAGTCGTTCGCAAATTCTACGAAGTCTCCCTTCAGAGTTTCTTTTGTTACATCTGAGTATATTATTCTGAGACTGTCTACAATTTGCTCAATGGATTTGGGAAATCTTGACAATTGTGCAAGAAAAACAGCGCCATTTTCGTCATATATACGGTCATGTTTAGTAAGTTGATTATTAATATATCCAAACTTACCTTCATCATATAATCTAATAAAACTATTTTTACTTTGTCTAATTAGCATATCAGCATAAATAAGAAGAGACTGTGCGCGCACAGTCTCTCGTAAAAACTACTTTGTACGCTCACATTTTTTACAAATACTAGTGCCCCAAATATTAATACCAGTTCCTTTTGCTGGACACCCTGCTGCATACGAGCCGGTTGGTGCATTCTTTGCCATCATCTGAGGCTTTGCATACTTTTTCATAATTAATACTGTTTTAAATAGTGCCTACTCTTTGAAGGATTTTCGGCTTCTTCCTTATTTAAGTATCTTTTTATACATCCACAATAATTATCTATGCATTCTGTTCTGTCGGCATAGTTGCAACAATCCACATAAGGACACTTCTGCGTAATATTCTGATTTGAAATCATTTATTGGCCTTTAATATGTCTTTGATTATATCGTCAAGTTCATTTTCTAATGGAATCATAGAATGCCTATTCTCTCTAACACGTTTGATGCCTTTTTCCAAATGGCAAAGGAAATCTTCTATTTCCCTGGCAGTCAAAGAGCCAAAAACACCTTTTAGATCTTTTATCTCAATAGTGCCATAGCTACCTTTCACCTTAACACTCACGAAGCCGTGATTAAATAGCCACTTGTATGCAGTCATCGGCGTAGCATGCAGATACAATTTCTTTGTAGGTTGCAGTTTTTTGTCAGCATTTATTATGGCAAGTCGCATGGCAATATCGTACACTGTCAGTTGTTGTATATAGTCATACGCCTTCCACTTTTGATGGTCATTAAAAACATCTTCGAAGCTGTCATAGCTCTTCATCTTATTCCATGGACCGTCAATAGCCATTCTACCAATAATGGCATTATATATGTTAGGATGAAAAGGTTTCAGATACCATTGATGCTTTCCTATCAAGATCAATATTGCTTTCTCCTTGTCAGTCAAAGCTAAATTGAACGAAGAGCGCAGTTCATCATCCGCTCGCACAATATCTTGCCTATAATATTTTATATACCAATCTATAAGATTCTTCATATAATGTAATTTTTGGCTTTTTAAATGCACAAAGAGTGTGAGCCTTCTTGACATCCTTAGTCTGAAGGTCCTGGAATACCCGTATAAGTAAGAATGAAATCAGCTCACACCTGCAGGTATATATGTAAGCCGACTCCACACAGGAGAGAGCAGTATATATGCTACTGCAGGAGAAGCAGCTTTCAGACTTCTCACCCTTATACTTCGAATTTTCCAGGTTCTCAGACGGGTCAAAGCTTAATTGCTCTCCTCGATGTCGTCGCCTTTTTCCAAACGACGGCACAAATATAAGCATAATTTTTGAAAGTTGCAACATTTGTGAGCTGTTTTTTTGCATTTGACGGCAAAATTAAGGTGAAAGGACGAAATGTGCAAGTCCTTTTCTGTCCTTTTCATATCATTTGATACAATTATTGAGTTATTACACAAAAAGCGCTACGCAGATTTTATAATTGGGACATAGATTAGCCATTTATGTTAATAATATTTATAATCGGCAGAATAACTTATGTCATATTTTGCCGATTGCAATATATTGACTATCTTTGCGGCAAAATAAGACTATTATGAGTACAATAATCGGAAGAAAGCGAGAAATAGAAGAATTAGAACGGTTTTACCAAAGTGATCGTCCGGAATTCGTTGCTGTGTATGGCAGGCGGCGTGTTGGTAAGACCTTTCTCATCAAACAGGCACTGAAGGATAAATTCGCCTTTCAGCACACTGGTGTATCGCCAGTTGACCAGGAAGACGAGAAGAATCGAATGAAGACTCAACTGGAGAGTTTCTATTATTCGATGCTTAATCATGGTCTTGAAGGCTTCAAGCAGCCAAAGTCATGGATGGAGGCTTTCTTTCAGCTGACACAACTGCTACAGAAACTCGATAATGGCCAGCGTATGGTCATCTTCATTGATGAACTACCCTGGATGGATACACCTCGCAGCCGTTTCCTGCCCGCTTTCGAAAGTTTCTGGAACGGATGGTGTAATGGGCACGACAATGTGATGCTTGTAGTTTGTGGAAGTGCGACGTCTTGGATGCTTAGTAACCTCTCTCGAAGCAGGGGAGGCTTGTATGGACGTGTGACGGATGAAATAAAATTATCACCTTTCACGCTAAAAGAGTGCGAAGAGTATTTTGAGCATGAAAACATTGAGTTGTCCCGTTATGATATTGTCCAGTCGCACATGGTATTTGGAGGTATTCCTTATTATCTGAGTTATTTCCGTAAGGGTTATAGTTTCGAGAAGAATACGGATATGATTCTCTTCGGCAACAAGCCGCGTTTGAAAGATGAATTTAACAGGCTCTTTAGGGCTATCTTTACCAATGCAGAGGATTGCAAAAAGATTATTCGTCAACTGGCTAAGCGTAACTATGGTTTCACGCGTGAAGAGATTGCCTCTGCTACAGGACTGCCTCTTGGTGGCGGACTCAGCGATACGCTTACGGCATTGGCTGAAAGTGATTTCATCATGCGTTACACTCCATACGGAAAAGGTACGGGAGAATACTACAAACTTATTGACAACTTTTGTCTCTTTTGGTTAAAGTATGTTGAGCCGAATCAGGAAGATGCCACTTTCATCAATGATAATTTTTCGTCTGATGTCATGAAGGGATGGCGCGGAGTGGCGTTCGAACAGGTGTGTTGGCAACATATCCAACAGATTAGGCATGCATTGGAAATAGGAGGTGTTAAGTCTTCAATCTCTGCATGGAATATAAAGGGTGATGAAACAAAGGTTGGTGCTCAAATAGATATGCTTATCATCAGGGACGACAACATTGTTAACCTCTGTGAGATGAAGTTCAGCGGTTCACCTTATTCTATTGATAAAGAGGAAGAGGCAAAGATGCTTTATCGCGTCGAACTGCTCAAAGAATCACTTGCAGCCAAACAAAAAGTCCATCTGACCTTAATAACCACTTATGGGCTGGTACAAGGCAAGCACAGTGGCAAGGTTCAGAAGGTTGTTACATGTGATGACTTATTTGTATAAAAGGTATAATTCGCGCTATGAAAAAAGCAATACTGAAGCAGGAGGTGGAACGGACATTTGGTCGTCAATTGACAGAGACGAGGGACTTTGAACAACTGAGCCACCTATTATTATCGCATACGCGCGAGAGGCTGTCGCCAACAACGCTGAAACGCTTGTGGGGATACTTAAAGAACGAGGAAGTGCAGACCAGGCCGCATACGCTCGATGTGCTGGCTCGGTTTGTAGGCTATAAGGGCTATGAGGACTTTTGTGCACAGACAGAGCGATTAGATGAGGTGCAAAGTGGTATCAAGACTGAAGAAAAGATTACGACGGAAGGGCTGAGGCGCGGACAACGACTCATTATCACATGGCGTCCAGACCGCAAGATTGTGGTCAGGCTCTTGGGCAATAGTCAGTTTGAGATTATTGAGGCTGAGAACACAAAACTGAGTGTGGGTGATACATTCCGCTGCCACTTGATGATACAGCACGAACCACTTTATTTGGACGAAGTGGTGCATCAGGGTCAGCCTGCAATGGTGTATGTGGCAGGACAGAAGGACGGTGTGGTCATTGAGGTGTGCGAATAAATCAATCGAAGGGCAGTTCTGACATTCGTTTAAGCCAAGGTTTGCGGTAACGTTCCTGAATGTATTCCTTTAATTCAGGCTCCTTGGTGTTCCTGATCAGTTCATCGGTGATTCTCAGGAATGGGATGGTGATGTTACGCTGGCAAGTTACTGTGTCGAACATCTGCTGGATACCATACACTTCCATCTGCTGGTCTATCTTTCTCTTTGCAGCGGCGATATAGTCTTGATGTTTTTGGAGAGTGTTTTGTTCTGCCTGTTGCTGTTCGTGGATATGGTTTATCTGAAGTCGTAGTGAGTCAGTTGTTGCTTGCTCAATAGTCGTTTTTGCATGGCTCTCTTCCTTGAGAACTTTCAACGAGTCACTGACCATTTGCAGTCCTTGTTGGGTATGCATACGGTTCATCTGATAGAGACCTGTCGCCAAAGCCACAAAGCAGACAATGAGAAGGATTCGTCGTGGCCACTGCCAGCAACGATGCAAGTCTCTTTTGATGGTTGTAAAATCGGTATAACGCTGATTACTAGATGCACAGCATTTACGGATGACCATACGCGACAACCATCCTATACGAAGTTCACGGAGGATGCAGCCTAACGAATAAATATCTGATGACCCATCGGGTGCCATATAGCCCTCTGTGCCTGCTGCGGCTTTCAATATGGTGTGACTATCAGTATCAGAGAGTCCGAAGTCGATGAGTTTCAGGTGCTGACCATCGTTAGTAAGCATGATGTTCGAGGGCTTCAGGTCTCGGTGCTGTGTCTGTCGGCTTTGAACATAGGCTAAGGCTTCTATGAGCATATCCGCCACATGGAGACGCTGTTTCATGGTGCGTTTTCCCTGTGCAAGCCATTCTTTCAGCGTCTGGCCCTCTATCCACTCCATCACGATACAAAGCCCCAATCCCTCAACTTCCTCAAGGGAAAAGACGGACACCACCATCGGATGCTGCAACTGGCTGGTTATCTCATACTCCTTTTGCAAAAGAACTTGATAGACGGTATCTTGCCGGCACTGTTCCTTCAGCCCTTTCAGCAACCACCATCGCCCATTGCGTTTTGCTCGTATCAGTAAGTTATAGCCGTTGCTTGGCACAGTTGAAAAGTCTGTAAACTGTGCTGTTTGGATAACGTTGTCTGGCTTAATAAAAGCAGATGTTGGCTCTGTATATGCCATAATTAAACTGACAGTACATAGTTATTACAGTCCGCTATATTTCTAAAAGTACCGAATTCGGTACAATTAAGGTTATCTCTGTGTTCTGAACATTAATCTTTGCCATAGGTAGTCGCACTTTTATGATTTATGTGTGCAAAGGTAGTAAAATAAATCGAAATAGAAGCGTAATCCACATAAAATTCTGTAGAAGGACGTAGCCTAATACGCACCTTTCTGGCAAGTGCCACAAAAAATGCCACAATCAGTTCAAGAGCGATGAGCAAGCTCAGAGGAAAAAAGAGATGAATAGATTTGGCTCTTTCAAAAAGAATGGTTACCTTTGAGACTATGTCTCGAAGTTCTTGGACAAGCCAAGCGAACGAGTTCGAGTTCTCTCGTTCGAAAATACTCAAATAAATTTGGTGTTTTGCTCACTTATTCGTACCTTTGCACCCGATGATGAGCTATAGTACGGCTGGTGGCTCAGCATCGGGTGTTCATTGAAAGCAATTCATAGCAGAATGTGGAATTGAGTACGGTCTCCAATTCGTAACCCAGTTTTTCCTCAATCCCCTAAACTTCCTTTATA
>FLNV01000002.1_pt1 | contig 42054 bp, 39 predicted proteins | sample 1140351 | NCBI WGS metagenome assembly FLNV01 (sample SAMEA3878207, study PRJEB12797) | bioreactor metagenome | biome: Moose rumen | place: Sweden | collected 2011-10
CAATTCTTGTGGAATTTCTCCCTCCTCCAATTCTCCGCCATTCTCCGACATCTCCTCCACCTTTCCTCTATGTGCTATCTGTGCTTCTTCATATGCTTTTGTACTCTCAACAATATTTTCATCAGCTTTTGCCATTTTTTCTTCATATTCTTTTTGAAGGTTTTCTTTTTCTTTTTTAGATTTTGCTAATTTTATTCTAGCTTTAATCTCTTGTAAATGAGTTTTCCTTGCTTCTTCATATCATGGTTTTGTTTTCATTTCATCCATTTCTTTGGTGAAATTGTCCATGATTTCTTTTTTCATTTGTTCTTTTAGTCCAGATGAGAAAGATGATTTTTCAGCCTGTTCAAGTTTTTCATTTCTTTCATTATATTTATCTCGCATTTCTTTTGCTAAATCATCTCTGAAATTTTTGTTTGTCATTTTTTATTGATTAATAAATAAATATTAGCTGGTAGCTGATGGCTAATAGCTCATAGCGAAAGATTCTTTTTATGGCTATCAGCTACTGGCTATAGGCTATCCGCTAATTCAATTATACACCAAAATGAAAAAAATGCAAATTTTTGAGGACTTTTTTCGTGTTAGCTGATAGCTGATAGCTGATAGCTTATGGCTGATGACGAGTGGCATAAACTACTGGCTGATAGCTATGGATTTCAAGCATTTAAGAATTAAAACTTTTTTCAATCAAATCTTTCGAGGACTTTTTTTTCTTGAAGTGAGACTAAATTAAATTATAAGGTAATATTGAGTTTAAATTTTTTGAAAATATGAAGTCGATATTATTCGTTTTGGATTATTTTACGCCACATAGATGATGAGTTGAAAATGTTTTTGAAAATATCATACAAAGATTGGATAAAAAATGATATAAGATTTTTGTATTGACCAGTAGATTTGATAAATCATTGCTTGACTATGAAAAAAATTGAAATATCACAATCTATAGGACATGAAAAAATAGAAAATCATTTATTTTGAAATCAGTTTGACTTTGAAAAAAAATTTTGAAAGAAAATGATGTTGATGTAATTCATGGAAGCACTTATTGATGAGCAATCCCTGCTGCAATTTTGGGGAAGAAATTTGATAAAAAAGTGATTTTGACCGTGCATGAAATATTTGGAAAATTGTGGTATCAGTACAAATGAGCAGTAAAATGATTTTTCTATAAAATATTTGAAAAAATAATATTCAAGTACAAATATGATGTATATCACTGTGTATCATATAATACTCAGGAAGAATTGGTTAATGAATACAATATTCCAAAGAAAAAGACTTGTGTAATTCACAATTGAGTTGATTATGAATTTTGGGATCCAAACGAAGTAAAAGATTATGAAATAAAATCTTTTAGGGCCAGAGAAAATCGATGAAATCAGTTTGTATTTTTATACTTTGGTCATGCTGGGAAATCAAAATGAATCGATTATCTTGTCCAAGCATTGCCAGAACTTGTAAAATTGGAAAATGTGAAATTTGTATTTAACATTATCGATTCAAAGAGAAGTTCCAAGATTTTGAGACAAATTGAAAAGTTTGAATGAGAAAAAGTTCAAATATTTGATTGAATGAGTAAAGATAATTTAAGAGTGATGGTTGCAAGCTGTGATTGTGTAATTGCTCCATCGATTTCAGAATGATTTGGTTCTGTACATACAGAGAGTGTCGCGATGTGAAAGATTTTGATAACGAGCAAAGCTTCTGCGATTCCAGAGGTAGTTTCAGGAAAAATAAGATTTATCAAACCTGGTAGCTCAGATGAAATAATACATGCTGTAAAAGATGTGATGGAATGAAAATATAAAAATATTCCAGTGAAATCATTTGACTGGGACAAGAGTGTGAAAGAAATTGAAAGATTATATTAATTTATTAAAATATCATTATGACATTCGAAGAATTGAGAAAAAAATATAGCAAATTCATTTACGAAAAGTATGAAATCAAAGATGATGGCGCTTGGTTGGACATCACATATTTTTTTAACATCGAATGATTAACTACTTTCACTCCATCGATAAAAATTGACAAAAAAAATATCAAAAATAAAAATATTGATTCAGATTTTGTAAATTATCTCGTTTTCCATATTGGACTTGTGGAATTAATTAGTTACTGGAAATGTTGCTGTCCAAAAAATGTAGAAATCAAAGCCTGATATATAGATGAAGACCAAATCAAATGGTTTAAGAAAATGTATTTTTATGGATTAGGAGAATTTTTCTATACGAATTGAATTGATGTGGATGAAGAAGGGTTTATGAAGATAAAATCATCCCCAAGCCCCTTCCTTTCCCGACAGGTCGAGGACTCCTTTCAGTCGAAAAAGGAAGTGGATGTCCCCCGTAATAAGTTCCCCCTCTTTATCGCCGTGCCCGGCTATAGCAGGGAAGAGGGGGTCAGGGGGTGATTTAGTTGAACATGAAATCTCATCTGTATTTGATGAGGAAAAGACTCAAATGTGACTCTTGAGCTTTTGAAATGAATGGACAATGATACATTTATTTTGAATCCAAACGATGTCACTTTGGAATGTAGTAAGATTGCTGGATACGACAATCCACGGATTATGAAAAGAATTCTTGATCCACAAATCGTTGAATTGAATCAAAAATGATTTTTGAATGGACATACTCCATTTAACGCTCTACTCGCCTTTTTGACATACCTTGTAGCATATTTGGGAAACAAAAAGTACATAGTACTTTCCAATGAAAGCAGTGCAAACGAAAGCAATGTCAGATGACTAAAAGTAAATCATCAATATTCAAAGAGTTTTGAATTTGAAAATGATTTCAATGAATATACAAAAAAATATTTCTGAATCTGAATCAAATATTTCAGCTTTTTGAGACCGCTTTTGGAAATTCAGATCGCTAAGCTTTTTTCACAATTTGAACAATATCACAAAGTATTCAAAAGCTGTAATGTATGAAGCAAATCAAAGCCTCGAAAACGATGCTGCAATTGTCCAAAATGTCTATTTGTATTCACAATTCTAAGTCCGTTTTTGTACAAAGAAAAATTAGTAAATATTTTTTGAGAAGATTTATTTGAAAATAAAAATTTACTGCAAACATTCATCGACTTAACTTGAAATAGCGAAAACAAGCCATTTGAATGTGTCTGAACTTATGATGAAGTAAATTATGCGATAGCACTTACCATAAAAAAATTGGATTGAAAATTGCCGTACTTATTGCAATATTATGTAGACCATTTTGAAGTGAAAGACTATGATTTATTGAATTACTTCAATGAAGAGAATAATTTAGAGGCTGAGTTTTTAGAAATTTTAAAGAAAAATTTATATAGTTAATCATTGACAATATGGACATAAAAAGATTTTGAATAATCACTGCTATGGATGACGAAGCTCAAATTATAATAGATTTTTTGAAGCTAAAATTGTCTAAATCTTATGACAAAATCAAAATCTATGAAAAGAGTTGATATATATTGGCTCTCACATGAATGTGAAAGATCCAAGCAAGTATCTGAGCTAGCATTCTATGCGCGGAATATTGAGTTAATAGTCTCATAAATATTTGAGTTGCATGAAACCTAAATGGAGAGCGTGTAAAAATTTGAGATGTGTTTCTCATCAAAGAAATCATCCAGCATGATATGTATTTACCACTTCCATGAGATTTGGATTATGCAAAATGAAAGATAAAAATTAATTTTCAATCTGGTATAAGTCCTAATGAATTTAATTTCTGATTTCATGAAAATGGAATATGTGTGACATGAGACCAATTTATTGACGATGCCAACAAATCTAATCAATTAAGACAAGATACTTGAGCAGATATCGCCGAAATGGAAGCGTTTTGAGTCGCAAGTGTCGCTCGTGAATTTTGAATTTTGGATAATACAGTGATTATAAAATCTGTTTCTGATGGAGCGAATAATGATGCGAATAATTGACTATATGATAATTTACAATTTGCTATGAACAATAGTATACAAGTATTAAAAAAGATACTATGGACACAAAATTATTCTTCATAATAATAACTATAATCGATTCATTTCATAAATACATCTCTATCATCTATCTTGTCGGTCAAAGCATTCTTTATTAATTCATTTATTTTTGTGGGATTGTATACACTTTCAACCATTGCATTTAGATAGTCGTTTTTATTGATTTGACTCCAATCAACACATTTTTTCAATCTTTTCTTGAATATCAAATCAAGCCAAATCCTTGTCGTCCTACCATTTCATTCCATAAATGGATGTGCGATATTCATTTCGACATACTTATTTATGATTTCATCAAAAGTATTTTCCGGCATTAATTCGATTTGATGTAATGTATTGTCCAGAAATTCAGCTATAGCAAACCTGAAACCTCATTTTGAAATATTTTTTTGTCTAATTTTTCATGCAAAATCATACAATCATCAAAACAAATAGGCATGGATCTGTTTTAATGATTTTGTAGTTCAGATATCTTCGTCTTGGATCAAATTATTTTCAAACAATGCATAGGCTTTTTTCCTACTTTGCCCATCAATGCTATTTTCACTATACAAAAACCAATCCAAAAAATCTTTAGCTTTATTATTTGGAAAATTTTTGGCTAATAAGATAATTCAATCTCCATCCATCACATCAGTCAAACGAAATTTCCCATCAGGAGCCATCATTTTCAAACCGTGACAATTTGTCACGCTTTCATTTCATTCATCTTTTAATCTCTGTTTTAATTTTCTCCAATATACCGTTGGATCCTTACTTTCAGACAATACTCACACAATATCGATTACAGAAAACCACCATTTGGAATTATCTTCATCCCAAATAGCTCTCACTTCTTTATCTTTATAAAATCTGATTGAATATTTTACTGCCATATTGTTTTTATTTATATAATATATATATTCTATGATTATAAAACCATTTTTCAAACAAAAATTAAGTTGATTCTTTATTTTTTATAAATATGATAGACATGAAAAAATTATATTTACTGCCTAATCCTAAAAAGATGGAGAAAGTAAACAAATCCTCCGTCACTTCGTGACACCTCCTTTAAAAAGTAGGAGGAAATCCTTATAAACTCTACATACTAACGCACAAACATGATAGAAAAAATCTTAGAAATATTGGATAGATATGAAAACATTTTGATTCTCGGATTTGGTAGAGAATGACAGACAAGTTATAATTTCATTAGAAAGTATTTGCCGAATAAGAAGGTAACAATTTTGGATGAAAATCAAATCTGAAAAATCGATGATGAAAAAGCAGATGTTATTATTGAAAAAATCACTATTGAAAGATTGAGACAATTTGATTTGATTGTGAAGACGCCATGAATTTCGTTTAAGTGAATGGATACTGAATGACTGAATATCACTTCACAGCTGGAATTACTTTTGGAAGTAGATAGAGATAATGTAATATGAATTACTGGAACAAAAGGGAAAAGTACGACAACTGCTCTACTTTACGAAGTAGTAAAAAATCAAAAAGAAAATACATTTTTGCTATGAAATATCTGAGTACCTATTTTTGAACAAATTGAAAATTTTGATAATGACAGTACTCTCGTGATTGAGTGTTCTTCTCACCAACTGCAATATATCAAAACTTCTCCACATATTGCGATTTTGTTGAACCTATATCCTGAACATTTGGATCATTACAATAATTTACAGGAGTACTACGATTCAAAATTAAATATTTTCAAATACCAAACTGAATGAGATTTTGCAATTTTCGATGAACAAGTGATAAATATTGTAAAGCAACCCCTCCCCCCGATTCCATCGGGGACCTCCCCTAACAGGGAGGAAATTTCTCCCCTGATAGGGGGAGATCCCGCTTTAGCGGGAGAGTGGGTTGCTAAAACCATTATCGGAAAAGATATTTTCGTTCAATGAGATTTTGTAATGATGAATAGAGCCTCCCTTAGTAAGGGAGGTGCCGACCCTGAGGTAACGAATGGGGAGGCGGTAGGATTTTATAAACAAATCCCCTCTATCCCCCTCAATAAGGGGGACTCTTCAGCGGTAGGTTGAAAATTTTGAATCCCCCCTACCCACCTTCATAAGGGGGACTCAATGATAAGAGTCTACAATGTAAATGAAAAAAGAAATCTTCTCTGAGAACATAATTTGAGAAATATTATGAATATTTTTGTTGTGTGTGAGATTTTGAAATTAGATTTGGAGAAAGCGAAACAAGTGATAGCCAAATTTCAGCCATTGGAACACAGAATGGAATTAGTTTGAACATTTGATTGAGTGACTTATTACAATGACTCTATAGCTACAATTCCGGCTTCAACGATAAACAGTCTAAAAAGTATTCCAAATGTAAATACTCTGATTTTGTGATGAATGGACAGATGAATTGACTATTCTGATTTGATTAATTTTGTGAATGGTAGCGATGTAGAAAATGTGATTTGTCTACCAAAGACAGGTCATGATATTTTGCCGAGTATAACGAAGAAAACCTACAAAGTAGAAGATTTGCCACAAGCTGTAGAATTTGCAAAACAAGTGACAAAGAAATGATTTGTCTGCCTACTCTCTCCTGCTGCTTCAAGTTATACTTTTTTCAAAAATTTCGAGGAAAGAGGTAAAATGTTTAAGGAGTTAGTGAAGGAATAAAATTTTAGGCTTAATGGTTGATTTTTTTAGCAATATCAATATAATTACATTAATCAAAACAAAACATTAACTTAAACTCGGGGACAGGAGATATCTGAACATATTAAAATATGGCAAATGTAACTCAAAAACAGCTCCAAGAATTGGTTGATGATCTAAAAAATGATCAATACCTCCATGTCGGTTTGGTTTTCAACAATTGGCGTTCTCGTCATAATCTCAAAAATTTAAGTATAGCTCAAATTTCTCCACTATTGAAAATAGAGTAAAAAAGTAGGAATTATGATTAAGATGCAAAAAATTTTGGTTGTAACACCAAGTATCGAATTAGCTTTGGCATTCAAAAATGCCTTTGCAATGTATGATGTCGACATTCAACATGTTTCCAATTATACGGAGGCTATATGTATAATACAAGAGCACTCCATTGATTTACTCATAACCGAGTATTTTTTAGAAGCTGGAAACGACATTGAATCAGCCTTTGAAACACGGAATTGGGAAGTAGATCTCATTGAGTATGATATGAGACGGCACAATGCCTATCAAAATGATTTAGTATGGCTTAGGAGTGAAATTTCAATGAGAGATAAAGAGAAATTATTTCCATTGGGACGCAGACTATCAATAGATGCAGATTTATTTATGGTCAAGAATATCATACTTTGGGATCTCTACGACAAACCTTTTTATCAAGATCAGATAGAAGGAATTGCACTCTATCTCAGCGAATATGGCAGATATCTGTACTATTCGATGCATAAGCCCGATATTACTTCAAAGGAGTTTTGCAAATTTGTAAGAGACAAGAAATTTTTGGACCTGAAAAAAGTCTATTAACCCGCATTATTCGCGGGTTTTTTCTTAAACGAAAATTTTTTGTTGTATTATACAAATAAAATCATATATTAAATTTAGATGTTTTTTATTTACATAAATCAATGTTTGTGATGGGAAGTGATCATTCTTATTGAATTATAGCGTTTTTTGATAATTCAAATTGAGAAAGAGAATTCCTTTTGATAAATCAAAAATCTGATAATTGATCTTTTCGATGATTTCCAAAATGACACGCCGAAAAGTGAGAAAACGGATTTCAAGCAGCCAAGAGAGAATTTTGGGAAGAAGTTGGAATCAAGCATGTACAGGCTATCTGAACTGAAACATTTGATACTGATTATATCTTTCATAGATTATGAATGCCTGAAATCCACAAAACAGTGACATTTTGGGTTGGACAAGTAAAAAATAAAGATGTAAAAATTCAAGAAGAAGAATTGAATGGATATAAGCGAGCCAATTTCGAAACTGCTATAAAATTATTATCACACGAAAATTATAAAGACTTACTTGAAAAAGTAGCTAAGTACATTGATATGGAAAAATAATGATATTTGGTTGAAAAAATTTTGCGAAAAAATAAATTAGCCGATAGCTTATAGCCAATAGCTAATAGACCGGCTATCAGCCATTAGCTATCAGCTAAAAGTTTATTTTATAAACTTTTATTAAATGTTGATTGATATCGTTGAATGATATGATAAAGAAAAAAAGGAATTTTTGCTATGAATTTGGGAGCAAACCATTTTGAATTTAGCGACAAAATGTGATACTAAAAAGATTTTTGCATTTTTGAAAAATGTGTGAATCGTAAATATTGATGAGCACGAGCAAAAAGTTTATGTCGGAGTATCAAATGAAATTTCAATGGCTTCGATAAAAAAGTTTTTGGGAAAACAGATAAAAGAATCAATCAAAACGGTCTACAATCCTCAATTTGATGTAGATTTCGTGATATATACTCCATTTTTGAATTGATGAGATTTGACCTTGGATTTGAAAAAAGTTTTGAATCTAAAAGAAGATAAAAAAACAAGGACAATTGAGCCAAAAATAAAGAATAAATTATCTGAATATTTTGGTATATTGTTTGATCCAAAATTTACTTTTGACAGTTTTGTGGCTGGTGCAAATAATAATTTCGCATTTTCAGCCGCAAAAGCAGTAGCAGACAATCCATGAACAGCATACAATCCCCTATTTTTGTATGGAAATGTAGGACTTGGAAAGACACACTTGATGCAAGCAATTTGAAATCAGATTATGGCAAATAATCCAGATAAGGTGATAGTTTACCTACCGACAAGTAAACTAATTGATGAAATAGTTGAAGCTCTGAAAAAAAATAATTTGAATACATTATTATCAAAGTTTGATAATGTAGATGCATTACTACTTGATGATGTACAATTTTTGTCTGGAAAAGACAAGACACAAGAAGTCTTTCACAATATTTTCAATGATTTTGAATCAAAGCAAAAACAAATAATATTGAGTTGAGATCGTCCTCCAAAAGAGTTGATTAATATTGAACCAAGATTAAAAAGTAGATTTGGAAAATGAATCGTAGTGGATTTAAAATCTCCAGATTTTGAGACGAGAATTGCAATACTTCAGTCAAAATTGGATGCGAAAGGAGAAAGTATGGACTACGAATTATTGGAAATTATAGCAAAATATATCACAAGCAATGTAAGGGAATTAGAATGAGCACTAAACACGCTTTTGACTAGGAAAAATTTAATGTGATGTGATTTGAAAGAAGATGATGTTATAGATTGTTTGAGGACACTTGGATACATTGAAGCAAAAAATGAAATGGAAAATAGCAAAATAGCTGAAATGAATACAAAATCAGCTCAAAATTTCTGAAAAATAGTAGAAATGGCCGCAGAATATTATGGACTTTCAGTCAGTGATTTAAAATCTGATAGCAGAAAACAAGAAATTACGATGGCAAGACAACTTTTGATGTTGATCGCAAAAAAATATTACGGATGGACTTTGGAAAAAGTTTGAGATTATTTTGGATGAAAAAATCATGCCAGTGTAATTTACGCTATCAATAATATTGAGAAAAAATTAAAATCAAATAAAGAATTAGCTCATGACTACAATGTCTTTGTAGAGCGAGTTGAACAATAGCATTATCTATTTTAGAACGCCCATGACTAAAGTCATAGGCTTATCATGTCAATGTCCTTCGGACATAAATTATCCAACAATAGTCCCGAAGAGACGAATCTTTTTCCTTTCAAAGAATCGTCGCTTCGCGACTTTTTATCTTTGTTTACTTTGTAACCAACGGTTAAAACCGTTGGTTAAATAAAAAAACATTTTTAGTGAATTGTCGCTTTGCGACTAATATAAAAAAATTCCAGAGATTATCCATTAAAAAATTCTTCCCCACTGGGGGATGCCTGTCCCATCTTTAGCGGGATTGTTCTGTCGAAGACTCCTCCTCCCCAAGGGGAGGAATTTTCGCTCTGCTCGCCAGCTCCCTCCCGATTGATCGGAGAGCTCCCCGTAGGGGGCAATTTCCCACCACTTTGTGGCTTTCCTCCTCAAATAGAGGAATATTTTTTTTATTTCCTCTTTTTAATCAATTTTTTCATTTGATTTATATTTGTAGTGGTTTTATATCAATCTGGCAATAATTCGCTCAATGTATGAATTTTGTAGTGTCATCTGACATCTCAGTTTATAATTCGAATATCTCTTTCAAGTATTTGAGAAAATAGAGTGATATACTGCAAACACGCTCAGCATGTAGGAGTGAATTTGGAATCTACAGTACAAAGTGCCACTATATCATATTTTCAATTTGCGATACAATTGTCCAATGCGCATCTCTCTGCACAAGTTCAGAGTCAACTAATTACACTTTCTACATTACATCATCAAATGATTGTTCAATCAGAAATCAAGACACTGGCTCACACTTTGTGCAATGAACGAATCGGAAAAGCATTTTTACGAGTATCTTTCGCAATTTTTATCATTTTTTTTATGAGTTTCTCTGATATTGGAGAAGTGTTTTCCATTTTTTATTTTATTTTTATAAATTATTTTATTGTATTGTGACTGGCATATCATACAAAGTATATGATAATCTCAGAGAGTATGGTCACGATGGTGCATCATTTGGTAATGTAACTTTAATTTTTGGTTTAAATCAAAGTCTATTTACATATCATACATGTGCATAGTTGTCATTTCTATAAAACAAAATTTTTGGCTCTGTGATGTCTGTGTAGCTGATTAAATCATGCTCAAAAGTTTCGTCTTCTGTCACACCTCATATTAATGTGAAATTTTCACTGTTAGTACTAAAATCTACTGTGGCTCAGCTAATTATTTCTCCATCTCATCAATAAACTAATCACTGGATACTTGTATAATGTCCATCTTTACTTCCTCTCAAATCCTCTATCCAAAAGTAATCTGAAAATGTAAGTTCTTTTGGTGTTCAAGGAGTCAGGCTTCACAAGGGAATATTTACTGGAGTTCATATAATCAAGCCTTGTCATTGGATAGTCAAAGTCAAAAGTGCAGTATTTTGCGCAATACAAAAAAGTCATCATAAAAGCATGACTATTGATAAGGATGATACTATAAACTTGCGATAAAATTTCATGTAACGTATTAAGGTATAATGTATAAATATATATAGTATTGATAGGTCGAAAATCAACCTCATTTAAGTTTATAATCACTAATATATTAAATTATCTAGGACAAATCTATTTTTGTGAGTATACATCTATACTCAAGGTTTTAGTTTTGTCCTTTCAAAATCTTTTTAAGATGCAGTAATTGATACTGTTAACGTTCCAGTATAAGTTCCTGAAGGACTACCTGCAGGAATTGTTATTTTTATTGTTTCTTTTTGTTCAAATGTTCAAATTTTATTAGCTGACTTTGCAAATACTTTTTGTTGTGTGCTTAGTGCTTTATCTGTTACTGTTTGGTGGTAAGATGTTTCAAATCAAGCACTTACAGAAGTTCATGAACTAGTTAATTTAACGTTTCAAGATCAAATTTTCACTGATGAACTTTGTGTTAAATCAGTTGATTTTAAATACACATTTTCAAGTGTTGATGCATATAGATTGCAAGATAAATTATTATCTTGTGTTACAGTAACTTGTGAAATTGCTGCTCCTGTTGTATATGAATAATTTGCCCGTGTACAAGTTGAAGTACCACCACTATTTAAATTTAATGTAATTGTATAATCTGCAGCATTTGTATTATTACTTCTAAATCACATAATAATCAATCATAGCGCTACTAATCATACCATTCAAAATTTTAATCATTTTTTCATCTTTTTGTTTATTTAAAATATAAAATATCACTAATTACTTTTGATGAGGATAATATAATTTGTTTTTGAAATGTCCTAGATAATTTAATATATCGGTTTTTATATTTTAATGATCATGCAATACTTTTCACCTTCATAAGTATTTTTATTTTATTCAGAATTTTTTATTTGTCAAATTTTTGGGGACTTTTTTTATTATTTTATTTGCTTTTTTGTAATAAAAGCATAAAAGCGTATTGTTTTTATCATTTTCACGCTATATTATGAAAAAACTAGTATGTTTACTATCTTTATTTTTTCCATTTATGGTATTTTCCGATGTTCTTCCTGAACCTTTTGAAAATAATAGTGAAGAAACTGAAATAATTGGCGAAATACCTGATACAATAGATATAGAAGGGAATAATATAGAAGAATCATCTAACACAAAAAATGAAAACATTATTGAAGAAAATATGAATGAGATTGATAATAGTAATGGGTATGAAGAAACTATTAGTGATGAAATTTTAGATGAAAATAGTATTAATGATATAAGTACAGAAAAAATTGAAGATGACTTTGATCCATTAAGTCACCTATATTTTTGATTCTGTAATGAATGATTTGACAACTTATCTTTATCATTAAATGCTTGATTACAGCAACAAAAGCCTTTTAAAGTATGTGTTATTTGGAGTAATAATAGTGATAGAGATATTTTTATTGATGTATGAATTGAGTGAAGTGAATTAGATTGAAATTGAGACGCCACTTGTGCTATATGATCCGACTTTAAAAAATTTGTAACATCATGAGAACTTGGAGAAGTTGTTGTACCCGCAAATAATTATGTGATTAAAGAATTTGAAATCACAATGCCAATATGATACGATTGAGAACAATATTCTTGCCTAACTTATAATGTAATAAATAAAGATACTGATAATTGATGAATTGCAATTGTAATTAGAAAAGCTTTCTCAATGCACTTATTTGTCTGAGCCTTGGATTGAATAAAAAACGAACTTACAATAACTGATTTAGCAACCAGATTTGATGAAAATAAAGACTTAATACTGTCTTTCTATGTAGAGAATACTTGAAATATGGAAAACACTTTTGAAATACAGTGAACTGTGAAATGACTATTTTGATACAATAAAAAATTTGAAATAGTTAGTTGACAAGTAGCACCTAATAGGTCTCAGTATGTAGAAGCAAATTTATGATCGCTTCCAAGTTATGGTTGAAAATATAATATTGATTTTACGATTAATGGGACACCTTATTTTTCTTATGATATAAGTAATGCGAATGTAGATCCAGCTCGATTAGAGCCAAAGAGTTGGGAATTTAGCACAAGTGTATTCAAGATGCCTTGGTTGATCTTGGCAGTCGTAGTTATATTCATATTACTATTGATTGTCCTATTCAAAAAGCCAAAACAAAAAATAGTATATGTACAACAACAACCTACACAACCTGTTCAGCCACAACAACCTGTGCAACAACAGCAAGTTCAACCTCAACAGACTATGCAACAACCTACACAACAATATTCACAACCTATACAGCCAAGTCAACCAGTTCAGCAACCTGTACAGCAGCCGGTACAACCAGTACAAAATCCTGTTCAACCTCAAAATCCAAATTATCCAAATCAACAGTAAAATTTGCTGTTTTATAAACACACCTCCATCATTATCGAAGTTTTTCCTTCCTGCCGTAGGCTAGTGTGGGTTTCCCGTACCTGCCGTAGGCTAGTGTGGGTTTCCCGTAATAGGTCGAAGATCCTCGATCTATCTGAAGGGAGATTTTCCTTTCTTAGGTTTTTCAACCCGGGTGAACCGTTGTTGAAAATGATACATTTTCGTCATTCTGAAGGAGTGAAACGACTGAAGAATCTAAATTCACATTTATAGATTCTTCTCTGCTGAAGCCGAGTTCGGCGCTATCGCACAGAATGACACCCTTTCGTCGTTTCGAACCTGATTCCCTTTCTGACCCTGGGGTTAGTTTCCGCTTCGCTGAAACCCCAGGGTCTACTCAATGGGAAAAAATCAACCTCCCCTGCCTAACCTAACCATGGATACTAAAAAAAACCGAAAAAAAAATGGGAAAGTCGCAAAGCGACGATTCTTTATTATATTTATACTTGTATAATAGAGTCGTCCCTTTGGGACTTCTTTTAATTCTCCACTATATCGCTGAGGACTAAAGTCCTCAGCTAATTGAAATCTCGTCCCTTCGGGACTATCCGGAATCAGCATAGTTGCAAAGCGACGACTCCTCAAATATATCTTTATCTAACCAACGACTTTAGTCGTTGGTATATAGAGACAAATGATTATAAAGTCGCAAAGCGACGATTCTTTATTATATTTATACTTGTATAATAGAGTCGTCCCTTCGGGACTTCTTTTAATTCTCCACTATATCGCTGAGGACTAAAGTCCTCAGCTAATTGAAATCTCGTCCCTTCGGGACTATCCGGAATCAGCATAGTTGCAAAGCGACGACTCCTCAAATATATCTTTATCTAACCAACGACTTTAGTCGTTGGTATATAGAGACAAATGATCATAAAGTCGCTAAGCGACGATTCTTTTTATAAACAAAAATCAAAGCTTTTTTTTCAAATTTACTATAATTTTTAATTCTTAATTATTTTTCCATCATCTAATCTAATCACATCATCAGCAAATTGAAGAATATTTTTATCATGTTCAATCATCAAAATTGTATCTCCTCATTCCAAAAATTTCTCCAAAACTTTGAGAAGTTTTTCAATATCAGATGGATGAAGTCATACAGTTGGCTCATCTAAGAAATAGACTGTATGTCATCTAAACTCTTTCAACAAATGTTTTACTAGTTTCAATCTCTGACTTTCTCATCCAGACAATGTATGTGCTGGCTGTCACATCTTCAAATATCCCAAACCTATATCACACATCAGCTGTAATTCATCACGGATTGCATCCATTTCAACGAAAAATTCCAAAGCATCAGACACATACATATCCAACACTTCTGCAATATTTTTTCATTTCCACTTTATATCCAAAACTTCTGATTTATATCTCGTTCCTCTACACAGATCACAAGGCACATAAGTATCAGGCAAAAATTGTAATTCTACTTTTTTGTATCCATATCCATTACAAGCAGGGCAAGCTCCTTTTCATGAATTGAAACTAAAAGCTGATGCAAAAAATCCTAAATACTTTGCTTGTGTCGTATTTGCATACAAATTTCTAATTTTATCAAAAGTTCAAACAAATGTAGATGGACAAGACCTCGGAGTCTTTCAGATACTACTTTGATCCACATAAATTGTATTTTTTACTTCTTCATATCACTGAATAGTCTCTACCGCCAGATCCTTGTAAAATTCTTGTAATGCTAAATTTTCATAATGTTCGTATAAATCTTTTTGAATTATCGGAGCAGATATGATTTCATCCCGACTCATTCATTTTTTGAGCAATTGAAGTCTGATAAAACTCTGAATAAATTTCTGTTTATCATTCAAAAATCTAAACAAAGTCGTGTACATGAGTGTTGTCTTTCCTGCTCCACTTGGTCATGTAATGATAGTAAATCATCCAAGTCTAATATCTACATCAATATTTTTCAAATTGTATTTACTAGCTTTTCTGATTTTCAAAAAGTTCTTTCATTTTGCATGATTAAATTCTGCTTGAACTTTCTTTTTTCATGTAATATATTGAGCTGTCAAAGTGTCTGATTTGAGGAAATCTTCATACGATCAATTAAACATCAAATTTCAACCAAAATCCCCTGCTCCAGGTCAAATTTCTACTACTCGATCAGCAGATTTTATAAATTCTTCATTGTGCTCTACGACTACAACTGTATTTCCCATCTGCTGCAAATTTCTGATAGCGACAATTGCCTTCTGGATTTCTCTATCACTAAGTCAAATTGTTGGCTCATCGAGGACGTAGGTAATACCCGTTAATTTATTTCCGAGCTGTTTCGCCAATCTCAACCTCTGAATTTCTCATCCAGAAAGTGTATCCATAGTCCTACTCAAATCCAAGTATCAAAGTCACAAATCTTGAATCGTTTGCAATCTATCCAAAAGTGGCTTTGTAATTCTTTCAACGAGTATATTATTTTTTTTTGTATTTTTTTGGTAATCCAAGAAAAAAGTGACTAAATCATCCAATTTAAATTTTTGCAAATCTGAAATATTATATTTCTTTTTTCATGAAGAAACAAACACATTTAGACTCTCAATTCTCAACCTCCTTCCATCACAAGTTGGACAAGCTTTCATGTCCAGCATTGCTTGAAAATCCACAGTAAGGAGTCATTTCACATATTGATCTTTCAAAATTTCGGAAATTCATTGATATTTCATACTAGTATACTTTCATCACTGTTGGACGCGAATTAATTCATCGTCTCCATAAAGTACCACATGCTGAAACCATTCTGGCAAATCTTTCCAAAGTTTATCTGTATCCATAGAATATTTCTCAGCCAATTTATGCAATACTATCTGTCCAAATGTACTATCTCTTCGCGGCAATATACATTGCATATATGGACTATAAGGATCCACGACTTTATTGAAATCTACTTGTAAAACCTCCCCTATCCCATGACACTCCATACAAGCTCATTCAGGCCTATTTGGAGAAAAGTGCTGTGCAGTAAATTCAGGATAAGTGACATTACAGTCTGGACAGTACATCTTATCTGTAAACCACAATACATCATTTGATTCAATTTCTGCAGTATCCAATTTATCATTTTCATTTGCATCCACAAAAATTCCAAATTTTTCGGTCTCAGACAAAATTTTGATAATATCTTCTTTCAGCCTGTCTAATTTGTTTTTTTCTACTGTCACACGATCATAAATTCCAAATACTCTGAGGGGAAAATACTCTTTTGGTACATTTGGATCCTCCAAATAAAAGTATTCAACTGGCTCTTTTTGCGGTCATAACAACAAATATCTGGTGAATCCACCTCACTTTTCTACTTTATTTCTATTCTTTTTCACAAATTTCGACAATAAATCATATTCTGAGATTTCTCACACATCTTTCAAAAGAAATATTTTTTTATCAATATAATTTTTTTTCAATTCATCCATGATTTGATCCACAGATGTCGGTTTGATTTGTTTTCCACATTTATAGCAATAGCTATCCCCTAATTTTGCAAAAAGCAATCTCATATAATCATCAATCTCTGTCAAAGTTCATACAGTACTCCTACTATTTCATCATTTTTTGTTTTGTTCAATAGCAATTGCCGGAGAAAGTCCTGTACAATGATCAATTTCAGGTCTCGTTCACAGATTGAAAAACTGTCTCAAAAAACTAGACAGCGACTCAATATAACGGAATTGTCATTCTTTGTAAATAGTATCAAAAGCAAAAGAAGACTTTCCACTACCAGAAACTCCAGTCACAGCAATGACTTTATTTTTTGGCAAAGTTACATCGATATTTTTGAGATTATTTGTATTTACTCATTCAAATACAATTTCATTTTGAAAATTCTCTAAATTAACTTTTATTTCTTTCTTCATAAACTTTTATTAGAAATCTAAACATTTCGTTTAGCTATTAGCTATTGGCTATCAGCTAAAAATTTTGCTTTGCAAAATTTTTAATATTCATTCTCCAATTCCCACTCCAATACTTTTAGCATCTCAGGGAATATTCCATATTTCTTTGCACCAGAATATCCTTCTCCATACCCATCTAATACATAATTTGAATTATTTGGGATTATCACATTCCCAGATCTCACACCACCATTATATAATGCGGCGAAATTCAAAACTCAAGTTAAATCAAAGCTATTGTAGCTCAACTCTCCAGATAATAATCCATCATAACGAGCTAATTTATTCTTTGAAAACTCCAAAAAATCTACCACAGTCTGTATAAATTGTTTTTGTGTGATTTCTCCCGTTCAATAATCTTTACTCAAAATCTGAAATGGTCAATCTCAATTATTTGGCAAATAATATGCACAGGTACTTTCTCTATACCAAATTGCCATAGTCAATGATGTAGGAAAATCGTACGCAAAACTTATATCATCCAATGTCTTGTATCGACCAGTACAATTGTTGAGTGAATCAGCTATATCAATAGAATATCAAGTATTATATTCTTCCAAAAATTTTAATTTAGAATCTTTTGAAGTAGCTTTTGCATCACTTTTTTGTTTTGATAAAGCATTTTTATTATTTTTTGTATCACTATACAGATAATATTTCAGATCTTCAAACATATAATTTAATCTCGCATTATTTGAATAATCGGTCTGCAAATTCACAATCTGATTATAGAAATTCCACAAATCTATATTATTTTCTATCGAAGAATCCAATTGAGTTTTCAAATTCGCTAAATCCTGTGTATCTTTTTCACTTGGTGTATATGCCGCAAAAGAGATTGCAGACATTGCCAATCAGACAATTAATCAAGTTAGGAAAATTTTTTTCATTTTTTATTTGATTACCAATAAAAGCTGGTTTGAAAAATAAACCAATAAATACTTATATAAAGAATAAATCAATATTCAAGATAATTTTAAATAAAGGAAAACAAAATTTTCTTTTGCTATCTGCTATTAGCTATCGGCTATTCGCTATCAGCTATTAGCTAAACACTATATTTCATCAAATTGAATAATCATCATCTTCTTGTCCTCCTTTTTCAAAGGAGGTGTCACGAAGTGACGAAGGATTTTTAAAAATCCCTCTGGCTTCGCCATCTCCCTTCCCTGCTGAGCCCGGGCACGGTAAAAAGGGAGACACTTTTTTTACTACTCATGAATTATCACAGTCTTTCATTGAAAGACCTACTTTTTCTCTATCTAAATCTATACTAACTACTTTCACTTTTACTTGCTGTCATACTGAAACTACATCAATTGGGTTTTTCACAAAAAAGTCTGCCATTTGTGACTTGTGAACTAATCAATCATTGTGTAATCAGATATCTACAAACGCTCCGAAATCTGTCACATTTCTCACGATTCACTCTAACTCCATTCACTCTTGTAAATCTTTGATTTCCAAAACATCTGATTTAAATACTGGAGCCTGAATTTCGTCACGAGGATCCAATCCTGGTCTCTCCAATTCTGCTAATACATCTTTCATTGTCTCAATTCATATTCAATATTTCTCAGAAAGGGATTCAATTCCTTGTAAATTAAAATCCTCCCTTCCCCCCTTAATAAGGGGGGCAAACTTTGACAAGTCTAATGGTAATTTCAAATCTTTTTTCTTGATTCAAAACTCTTTTTCTATCATTTCATAAACTTGTTTGTGGATTTCTGGATGAATTCATGTCTGATCCAATACTTCTTTTCATCATTTAATCCTCATAAATCAAATCGCTTGTTCATATGCTTTTGGTCCAAGTCATTTCACCTTTTTTATTTGAGATTTGCTTGTAAATTCTCCATTTTCATCTCTATATGCTACCAAATTTTTGGCTACACTTTCAGTCATTCAGGCCAAATATTGGAGTAATGTATAGTTGGCCGTATTTACATCTACTCAAACTGAATTTACTACATCTTCTACTTTTTCATCCAATTTTTCTTTCAAAAGTTTTTGATCTACATCATGCTGATACTGTCATACTCAAATTGATTTTGGATCAATTTTTGTAAATTCAGCCAATGGATCTTGAACTCTATGTGCTATAGAAATTGCTCATCTGACTGTCACATCAAGCTGTGGATATTCACTCTGAGCCAATTTTGATGCTGAATATACTGATGCTCAAGCTTCTGATGTCACCATATATTTGATATCCAATTTATATTTTTTGATGAAATCAGATACAAATTTCTCTGATTCTCTACTTGCCGTTCCATTTCATATGGAAATCAAATCTATATCGTACTGATTTACTATTTTCAAAAGTTTTTCTTCTGATTCCTCTATCTTGTTTTGTGGTGCGGTAGGATAAATTACATCATTATAAAGGAATTTCCCAGTCTTATCCACCACTGCCAATTTACATCATGTCCTAAATGCAGGATCAAATCCTAATACTGTAAGTCATTTGATTGGTGGAGTAAGCAATAGATTTTTCAAGTTCTCACCAAAAACTTTGATTGCTGCTTCATCTGCTCGTCTCTTTTTGTCTGCTCTAATTTCTCTCTCAATTGATGGCAAAAGTAGTCTATCTAATCAATCTTCTATCGCTTCGATGAGATAGCAAGATGAAGTATTCGCATTATTTGGCAAAAAATAATTGTTTGCAAAAGATCTGATTTTTTCATCAGACATTTTTAATTTTACATTTAGTTGTTTTTCATTTTCAGCTCTATCAATGGCCAAATATGCATACGATGGCACATAGGTGATTTGTTTCGAATATTCTTTGTAAATTTTATATGTTCAATTTTCTTCAAAAGTCTTGGTTGGCTTCGTCGTGACGATAGAATTAATTTCTTCATGAGATTTAATTTTCTCTCTCAAATTAGCATGATCAGAGACATCTTCAGCGATAATATCTTTGGCTCACTGAATAGCTTCTGCTACATTTTTCACTGAAGTTTTTACATCTCATGTATCTTTTACAAATTCTTTTGCTTTCGCTTCAAACTCCTCTTTGGTCAATGTAGCTTTTGCCAAAATTTCAGCAAGTGGCTGTAATCATTTTGCTTTTGCTATAGTCGCTTTTGTGTTTTTCTTTTCTTTGAATGGCCTATATAAATCTTCTACCCTCGCCAAAGTATCAGCATCCAAAATTTCTTGTTTTAATTCTGGAGTCAGGAGTCATTTTTCATCAATCAGGCGGACTACAACTTCTTTCCTTGCTTCCAAATTTTTGGTATATGTATACAAATCATTGAAATCACGAAGTTGCTCATCTGTAGCTCATTTTGTCAGCTCTTTACGATAACGAGCGATAAAAGGGACTGTATTTCATTCATCCAAAAGCTGGATAATATTTGAAATCACTCAAGTCTCCATTCATGTCTTGATTTGAATTTTCTGAATTAAATTTGTCATAATTTTCATAAAATTTTAAAACAGATATACTTATAATATTTTAATATCATTTTTCAAATAGGAAAAAATATTTAAAAAAATATTATTTTTTTCATTTTTGCTTGACTTTTTACTGTAAAATTATTAATATTAATAACACAGTCAACTGAGTACTAATATAATAAAAAACAAAAAATGACTATAAGTGATTTAATGAAAAAGGGTGACTCCTTCGAATTTCTCCCAGGGATTCACAGTAGAGTTCTGCATGTAAAAAAAGGCGCCGACACAGTATCACATCAAATCAATGAAGTCGGTGAGTTATTTGCTCATCGATTTAAATTGTATTACGATGCAAACAAAGAAAGATTTGTCGCTTCAATCGCAACCAATTCAAAGCCAAAAAAATTTTTTGGTTCGAACATTGACTTGGTATTGTCCACTGTCAGAACTTGGGAAAAACGACAAGGAAATTAACTCATAAAGCTTATAAAGAGTCCGTAATTTACGGCTCTTTTTTTAATTACAAAAAAAATTGCCCCGACGCGGAGTCGAATTTACCCCGTTATTCGGGGCCGCGATTTCTATCCTACAACTTTATAGACTTTCAAATTTAAAAAAAATTGCCCCGACGCGGAGTCGAACCGCGATTGCAGTCTTCGCAGGACTACGTCCTATCCATTGAACGACCGGGACAAATTTCATGATAACAATGACATATCATAATAAAATATTTTAAAATCGCAAGTAATATTTTGATAAAAAACTCAAAAAAAATTTGCATTATTCTTTTTTCTGATTATAATAATATCTAGTCAACAGTCAGTAGTCGGCAGACGACTGCAGACAGACGACCGACGACTGACGACCTTTATCTATTAATAAAAAACAAAAAATGACAGAAACAACAAACACAAGCAACGAAAATGTTGTACAAAAACACAATCAAATGGTTCAATTCGTAAAAAACACAATTTCTACAATTGAGACAGATTTGAAAAGAATGAAATTAGTTTTGAATAAATTATCAAATTTTGATCCAAATGATCCAGCTTCTTTAGATGACAAAGAAGTTTCAGAAGCTATTGGTACACAAGAACTCAAAACTTATACAGAAGAAAATGTACAAGTGGTTGAATGAAAATTCGATTGATATTTCATGGTCGGAGCTGATCAAAAGAAATATCCAGTCCCATTGAATTATTCAAGTAAGACAAAATTAGTTCCATGAGATATCTTGAAATTAAAAATCTTGGATAATGGACAATTCGTATATAAATTGATTAACCCAGTAGAAAGGAAGCATATCAGAGCCACATTGAGCAAAACTGATGATAATAAATTCACAGCTGTGACAGACGATGGACAGACATTCTTTTTGAATCAGGCTGCTGTCACATTCTTCAAATGAAGACCTGGAGATGAATTATATATTTTAACAAATGAAAAAGACAATTGAGGTTTTGCAGCTATCGAAGCAGTAATTAAGAAATAAGGATTTTATTTCAGATAGAGAAAAAGCACTCATCCATTAAATAAATTGAGTGCTTTTTTATTTTCCGAGATTTATACTACTCTGCTACTTTTCTTATATCATCTATACAAAGCTGAATCTCTTTTATCTTTACAAGTGTTTTTGCATTATCCAACATCGGTTTTAATTCCCTAAGAAAGTCCAATCTTTTATCCTTGTATATATCTTCATAACCCTTTTTATTCCGCATTTTATTCAAGACTTCTTGTAAAAAATTTCTATCAATGGATCAATCATCACTTCAAAACAAATTAATTCGAGACTTTTCTCATAATTTTAAATATCGGATATTTTTTATTTTGTCCAGTATCTGCTTTTCTCTATTTGGAATGGATGATTCCAGTAATAAATCAGCATTTTCTTTCGTCATTGAGAAAAGCGAAATAATAAAATCACTATCATCCACATCCAAAAAAGAATCTATCGTATGTTCCCATTTTTCCTCGTTCAACACTTGCTTTTTTAATTGTTCAAATCCTCAAAAGTATTTTTTGACCATATTTTTTATTTTTTTAGATTTTATTTTATCAAAATCAATTGTTTCAACTATCATACTACCTTTTCTCAGTTCTTTGGCTCTCTCCTTTGCTTCATTAGAAAAAATTTCATTTTCTTCATCCTGTTTTTCTTTTGTAAGTCATTTTATCTGCCGAACTACATCTTCATCTTCCGAATATGCTCAAATCATCTCTCATATTTGTTCTTCATAGATATTTTTTTTTGAAAGTTTTCATTTCTTTGGATTGATAAATATAGATTTTCAAAAATCAATTACATAAAGCTTTCCATCATCTCAAAAAATTATATTTTTTTCATGTAAATCTCTATGATAAAATCAATTTTCATGTATTTTTTTAATAAATTTTCGTAATGCTAATCTATACTTTTCTCATTCTTTACTTCAAAATATTTTGATTTTACCTCTTTCTTTATAAAAAGCTTCATCGGCTTTTTTGCTATCATATTCATACCATTCCAAAAATATATGATCTACATCAGAATCAGATTTGGCAGATTTTATCCTATTCCTCAAATTATTTGCCTGTTGCTGTGCTACATTTTTTTCCATTTCACTTTTTCATGTCGCACTTGCTTCAATTTGCTTAGCTTTTGCTTCGATAATTCATTCAGCAATCTTATGATAAAGTGTTTTTCATTTTATGAAATCCATGATAATGTAATTATCTCATTTATGAGAAAACATTCACCATAATCTTGGAATTTGAACAGGCTCTCATTCTTGTACTAATTTTCAAATTCTTTCATGTAACGAATATTCGTTATCAGGATTATTATCAAATCTCTTCTTTGCTACCAAAAGTTCCTTTTGCTCTCAATTATCATCCAAAACAGTAATTACAAAAATTTCTCATTCAGATCAAGAAGCATATATTTCATTTTTGTCTGATGTGTTAATTTTGTCTATAAGCACTTTCATTTGGTCTTCAAAAATTTTAGGATCCTTCAGTCTCATATTAAAGTTCACATAAATTGCATTTTGTACATTCTGATTCAATTCTTGTCTTGAATTATTACTTTCAGACTCTATTTTTCTTTTATCTCATTCCATATTATATACTATAACAAATTAAATATTATAATTATACTCAAAAAACAATAAACAAGCTAAATTTTATACAGCTTTTTTAAAAAAATGACTTGACTTATAATACAAAATACATATAATTAAAATTCAAAAAACAAAAAAAATGTTGAATTTTGAGATTTCAAAAATCGCTGTTGGCAATCCGAACTCAGCAGAGTTCAACTTTGCGATTAAAAATCAGCAGCAAACAATAGCTCTTGCCAAGTACCTAAAAAGTATTGGCATCAAAGGACATGATTATGAAGGGCTTGAGGATGAAGTTATTTCTGCAAACATATGTATTTGGGCAGACGACATATTCATCGAGCAACTCATAAAAGAGTTAAGCAAGTGAAATTCACTTGCTTTATTTTTATTTGAAAAATTTTTGTAAAACAATATTAAAGTATCTGTTTATATCAAAAAATATTTTCATGAACAAAGCAAATGAGCATAGCAAAGAACTATTGGAAAAATATTTGAGAGAATCTACCACAAATCCCGAAAAAAATAGATTTTTCATATTAGTATGACCTCACGGAATTTGAAAATCCGATATCGCAATACAATTATCAAAAATCATTTTATGAGATTTTTTTTATAATGATTTTTTGCATATCAGAGATTTTTCAGGACAATTATGAAAGGAACATGAACTAAAGGTCGAATATAAAGAGGATAATAAAACCAGTAAAGAATTATTTGATACATATTGATACAAAGACTTATGAACCAGAGAAATCAACGAATGGCTATCGCTATCTCCTGCCGGTACAAAAAAAATATTATTGCTGGAAAATATAGAAAGGATGAACAAAGCCGCCATAAATGCTTTTTTGAAAACATGTGAAGAGTTGCTACCAAATTGTATCATTTTAGCCACAAGTAGCAATAAATCCAGAATTTTGGATACAATCCTCTCCAGATCTATAATAATTCCATTTTTTGAATATACAGAAGATGAGCTTTTGAAATATTGTGATGAAAAATGATATTTTGCTTGAGATAATAATTTAAAAGAATTAGTTTGTTTGATGAGCCAATGAAAAATGTGAACATTAGATTTATTTCACGAAAAGTTATCTGACAACGAAGAATTAAAAGATAAGTTCACAAGCATAATTCAGACATTACAAAATTCTACCATTTGAGTAAAATACCAAGCACTGCTTGATATAAACACTGCATGATTTACTGAACAATTTTTGGATTGATTAATTGCATATTACATCCAAAAAAATCAATTCGATTTGGCACAAAATTGGTTGAATGTTAGGAAAATCATTTGAACAAACGTAAGGAACGAAAACTTGCTATTTTCTGGATTAATCTAATCTTGACTTACAACAAATAATGTTTAACATTATGATTCATAAACAAAAATAATCAATTATGGTCAAATTTGTTGTTATATTTTTAGTCGTGATAACATTAGCTGTAATTTATTGCTCATTGTATGCTTTAATATATGGGAAACACAAATGGATTTTAGCTATTGTTAGTACAACATGTACTGTCGTTTTAGTCCTATTCATTCTACACCTATTGGGAATTACTAACTATATAACTATATATTTAGGAAAACCCAAATGGGTAATGCTAAGTATGATAATATGGATATTTACCATAGCTATTATTCTAGACAAAGTGGAAGAAAGACAAGAAGATGAAAGACAAAAAAAGGCTTGATTATCAAGCCTTTTTCATATTTAAAGAAATATCTCATTTTGAAAAAAAGGACCTCGAGGTTTCAATTGAAACAAAATACCAGGGTGTAATTCCTTATAGCGAGAATCAAACCTTCTCATAAACTTGCTTAATTTTTTTCTCTGAAATTTCGCTAACTATATTTTTGCTTTTAGCTAACATGTCTGAAATTTCTTGGTCAGGAATTTCTCTGTACTTTTCTTGAATTGGATTCAAAAATGCCATCAATTTTTCGTACAAATAATCCTTAGCATCTTTGTAGCTGAGTCATCCTGCTAAATATCTAGCTCTCAAAGCGCTATCTTCCTCTGGAGTAAGGAATAATTTACACAGATTGTAAATATTACATTCATCTGGATTCTTTGATTCCTCCACCGTCTGAGATCATGTAGGAATCCTTTTTACTTTTTTCAAAACTGTCTCTGTATCATCGAGCAATCAAATACCATTATTATATGATTTTGACATTTTTCTACCATCAAGTCATAAAATCAATGAATTATTGGCATCCATAATTGGCTCTGGGACTTTGAATGTTTCACCGAATTTATTATTAAATTTTTCAGCAATATCTCTAGCAAATTCTACATGCTGTTTCTGATCTTTTCCACAAGGTACGAAATCTGCATCATAAAGCAAAATATCAGCTGCCATCAATATTGGATAACAAAATGTTCAAACCATAATTTCTTTTGAATTTCATTTATCTACTGCTTCTTTGTATGAATGCATTCTCTCCATAAATCACATATGTGTAATACAAGAAAGTACCCGATTTAATTGTGCATGTCATGGAATATCTGCTGGATTGTACATTACAAATCTCTCTGGATCTGCTCCACAAGCCAGGTATGTTTTCAAAATTGTGTATGAATTTGATTTCATTGCTTTAGGGTCATGGACTTGTGTAAATCCATGCATATTTGCTAAGAATAGGAAAAAATCTGAATCTGGATTTTCTTTGGCAAGTCTGAGCATATATTGTATTGATCAAAAATAATTTCCAATATGCAAAGAATATCAAGTAGGTTTTAATCAAGTCAAAAATCTCATTTTTTATTTTTTTGATATAAACTATTTTGCTTATACTGATTTTCAAGGCTTTTTGCAAGATTAATTGAAAAAATAAGTCATTTCGAATCAAAGATGAGAAATCCATAAATGTTAAATGGATTTCTCCTCGTTCCTCGTCGAAATGACATATTTTAATTATTCATTAATTCAATCATGCTTTCACAAGTCCAAGAAACAATGGATGTGGTCTATTTAGTCTTGATTTAAATTCTGGATGGGCTTGTGTAGCTACAAAATATTTGTGTTCTGGCAACTCAATAAATTCAACCAGACTTCCATCTGGAGATTTTCCAGAAAATACAAGTCAATTTTCGGATAATATTTCATGGAAATTTGGATTTACTTCAAATCTATGTCTATGTCTCTCTTTCACTAAATTTTTGGCTAAATCAATTTGGTTGAATTCTTTATATAGATGCCAAACTTTGGTATCAGGAGTCAAAATAGCATCATAGGAACCCAAACGCATCGTTCATCATTTATTTGTAATTTGCTTTTGGCTTTCCATAATATCTACTACATTAAATTCATTGTCTGGAGTAAATTCTCCACTATTTGCTTTTGGAAGTTGGCATACAGATCTAGCAAAAGCGATAGTAGCGACTTGCAATCACAAGCACAATCATAAATATGGAATATTTTTTTCTCTACAGAAATTCGCTAAATTTATCATTCATTCGACTCCTCTATCTCAAAATCATCATGGAACAACGATTCAAACGATATTTTTCTGGTTACATAAATTTCTCAAATCATCTTCTCGTCATTCTGATTCATAATTTTCAGTATCAATTCGTTCAAGATTTATCTTTGTATCATAATATGCTCAAGCATGCTTCAAAGCCTCAACGACACTGATGTATGAGTCGTCCAAATGTGTATATTTTCATGCCAATCCTATTGTAAGTTCTCTATTCGGATTCTGAAGTTTGTAAAGTAAGTTTTTTCGCTCTGTGAGGTCTGATTTTTTGTCTTCATTAAATAATCTTTTTATGATTAAACCATCCAATCATTGATTTTGAAATGAAATTGGAAGTTCATAAATATTTTGATCCAAATTTTCGATTATTGAATCTTCTGACATATCACAAAACATTGATAACTTTTTCTTTAATCAATCTTGTAATGGACGATTTGTCCTACAAATCAATATATCAGCTTGAATTCCGAGTTCTCTAAGTTTTATGATAGAATGCTGGATTGCTTTTGTTTTCATCTCTCCAGAAGTCGTGACTGTGACAATCGGTGCTACATGGACAAAAAGCACGTTTTCTTTCCCAAGTTCATATCTGAGTTGCCTCATACTCTCTATGAAATGTGGTCATTCAATATCTCAGACTGTACCACCAATTTCAATGATTGCCACATCACTTCAATTTGCTATTTTTTGAATTCTACGCTTTACTTCGTTTGTGACATGAGGAATTACTTGGACAGTTTTTCATAGGTAGTCTCACCTTCTCTCTCTTTTCATGACAGATAGGTAAATTTGCCCCGTTGTAGTACTGGAAAATCTCGTCAATTCCTCATCAATAAATCTCTCATAATGTCCTAAATCCAGATCTGTCTCAAATCAATCATTTGTGACAAAAGTCTCTCCATGTTCGTATGGAGACATCGTCCCTGCATCGATTTGCAGATAAGGATCCATTTTTCCCATTGTCACTTTGTATCAAGCAGACTTTAACAATCTTCCAATTGAAGCCGCTGTAATTCATTTACCTAAACCAGAAATTACTCATCAAGTCACGAAGATTAGTTTCATTGATATTTTTTAGGTGGTAAAATAATTATATACTCATGATTAATGAATTTTCAACACAAAATTTTATTAAATTTTTCTATTGACTTATATTATTTGATAGATATATTCTCATAGTAAAAGCAAACAAAAAACATCAGCCATATGAGAGAAAAACACATCAGGAAATGCCCCTGCAAAGAGAAAAGACAGAATTCTCTTTCTGAAAAAATGAACGAATTAATGTACCGTTTCGGCAAAGATCCAAATGGCACTTTAATTGGATTAGAAATTAGCGATATAATACTACTACTGGGCCAAAAAGGAAAGATTTCGGAAAAAGACTACGAACTCGTATTCGATACTTTTCTTAGCCGAGCTAGTGTTCGCACCCTTATCAAATTTGCTGAGAAATACGGCAATGAAGATAAAAGAGACAAAGTCCTGAATACTATTTTTTCTAGGAAAAGCTATGAAGACGGAAGACTTGTCTATCTAAACGCAAAGAAGAGGGAAAACAAGCTCAGAGGGATTAAGATGATGAAAGATGCATCGTACAATTCATTCATCTACATCCTGCACAAAGCCATCCAACATCACGACCTTTTGATGCAAGGAGAATTGGATGGAACAGTGAAAAATGAAGTCATAGATTGCCGCAAAAAATGGCAGACAATATACGGCTTCGAAAGGGAAATCGGTTCTGATTACCAGGATTCAAAGTATAGAGTTGAAATACTCAAGAAGCTTTTGGATCCTGATATAAAAAGTATCCAACTGAACTAACTCAAGGAGCTAAAATGCTCCTTTTTTTTTAATCAAATTTCATATTGAAATATCTCTCACCTTGATTATATAGGTATATTATGTATAAAAATTTATATATTTACTTATATTCTACAAAAAAATGAAAAGAAAAAATCTTGTTCTAATCTTTGCTTTATTTGCATTAAGCTCAATAGTTCCAAACTATATTTTTGCCGATAGTGGCGATAATGAATCTACTTGAACCATATTGACGGTATCAACAAATAACAATACCTGAGATACTATTCAAGAGCCTCAAATTTTGATTGATACAGGGACAAAAACTATTTATGTATCTGGATATGTAGATACTTGAACTTCAAGCACATGAGCAAATAATACTTGAGATACTGCTACTTGAAGCATAAATACATGAAGCACAGAAACTTGAACACTGACTCCTCTGACTTGAAGCAATCTGACTTTTGAAGAAGAGTTTGCTTTGGCTCTGTCATGGATGTATAATAATTGACTGACAATGTACAATAATTCTGGTGATTATAGAATGTATGATTTGTTGACTCGTGAAGAGGCTGCAAAAATTATATGACAAGCATATAATGTATTTGGTTTAGATACTGGAGTAGTAAAAAATAATTCTTGTACTTTTGATGATGCAAATTTATTTAATCCTACTCTATCAGTGCATATTGCTAATGTGTGTCAATGGTGATTATTCCAAGGTTCAAATTGAAAATATTTGCCAAGAGAAAATCTCACAAAAGCTCAAGCGATGGCTGTATTAATTAGGATGATTGAATGAAAAATGTCTTATGAATTGCAAACTCCTTGGCGAGAACAATATTATAACAAATGAAAAATGATTGGGTTGACCAATATAGAAAATATAAATGAATTTGATCACGATTTGGCGAGATATGAAATTGCTCTTATGGTTTATAGGATGAGGACAATCATGGAAAATAATCAAATGAAGACATTAGCATTAAATGCTATGGCATGAATTGAAAATAGCAAAACTTGAGTTATCGATTCACAGACTGTAATTGACAATCTATGAACATTAGTTTGATGAATAGATCCTTCTACCGATCCTGAATTAGCTGAAGCTATTTACTGGATGTACGATAATTGATTAACTATATACAAGACAGTTGCTGACTTCAAACCATTTGATGTATTTACCAGAGAATGATGAGCAAAAATATTTGATAAATTCTCTGATATGTTAGGATTGTGAACGAGCAATGATTATCTACCAAATGAATGTAATTTCTCAGACATATCACAATTATCTGAAGAATCACAAAATCATATAGTAAATGTTTGTAAAAAATGATTAATCAAATGATCAAATTGAAAATTCAATCCATATGAAAATATGAATAAATCAACATTCATTGTGGCTTTGATTAGGATGTTTGAATGAAAAACATTGGATGAAACTACTACTCCACGATGGAAAAATTATTTTGAAAAAGCAGAAGAATTGTGACTTGTGACAGCAGCTGATACTACTACATTTGATACACCGATTAGCAGATATGAAGTCGCCTTATTTTTGTACAAGTTTAATATAAGATACAAAATGTTAAATAATTTGAATAATAATAGGATTTCAGATCAAGTAATTAGTACAGTCTCTGGATCCGTATTAGAAAATTGAAAAGTAGCTAATATTTATATTAATACCTCTCTTTTGAAACAATGAGCATTGGATTTGTGATATATAGAGATAATGTGAAATAGATACAAAATCGTAAAATCAAAAGAAACATCTTATTATTCAAATGGATTTGTACGATACTGAGATATGTTTGATATAGCAACGGACGAAAAAATTGGAACAATAAACTTCATGGTAATGAACAATTATGTAATAGAATGAAAATTAAGATTTACAGACAAGACATATGAAATTTCATGAGTTGAATGAACAAGTGCATATTATAAAATAACACAAATTTAAAAATAGCTAATAGCCAATAGCTAATGGCTGATAGCATTCATATTCGCTATTAGCTATATGCTATGTGCTATCAGCTGAAAATTTTACAATGTAAAATTTTCCTATGGAGATTAAGAAGATTAATATAGATACTATACAGCTTGAGGACGAAAGTTTTAGACCTGATACTTTTGAAAATTTTATTGGTCAAGAGCATATCAAATCTGTTTTGCACACTGCTATGGAAAGTGCTGAGACAAGGAATAGTACAATGTGACATATTTTATTTTCTGGTCCAAGTGGATTTTGAAAAACTACTATGGCACACATTATTTCCAAACATAATCATGTTTCTATGAAAGCTGTGACTGGTTATGCAATCACAAAACCTGCTGAGATAGTTAGTATTTTGAATAATTTGGATGAATGAGATATTTTGTTTATCGATGAAATTCATAGGCTCAGACCAAATGTGGAAGAAGTTTTATACATAGCTATGGAAGATTTTGTGATTGATATGGTAATGCCAGAATGATGAAATGTCAGAATACCTATCAATAAGTTTACTTTAATTGGAGCAACAACTAAACCAGAAGCCTTGAGTAAGCCTATGAAAAATAGATTTGTTTACGATTTCCATTTCATGGATTACAATATTGATGAAAAAAAGCAAATTTTGAAAAAATATTTAGAAAAATATTGAGTGCCTGTAAAAGATGAACTATTAGATGAAATACAGAAAAAAGTAGATTCGGTACCAAGAGAAATTCATAATTTGTGCATCAAAATCAGAGATTTCTTTGTCACAAAGTATAATGGTAAAAAAGAATTTACACAAGAGATGCGGAAAGACTTTTTGAGACACAGCAAAATTTCTGATGGATGAATGACTCCTCTTCACGAAAAATATTTGAATATATTGAGGGAAGCTAATAGACCATTAGGTTTGAAATCTATTGCAATACAGCTCTGAATGACTGAAAAATGAGTAGAAGAAGATATAGAGCCATTGCTTTTGAAAATGTGAAAAATAGACAAAACAACTCAAGGTAGAATTTTGACAGATTGATATTGATACTGACTTTTTAGTTAATTTTTAAATTATAATAGCAAACATGCTTTTAATACCAAAATTTATTATATTAAAAACCGTATTTCCATTTCTTGCTTTTCTCGTTGCTTGGGAAGTAGTATGGAAAATAATAGCGATGTACAAAGCCGGACAACAAAAGGAGCTTTGATGGTTTATTTGCATATTTATATTTAATACATTTGGACTATTACCTATCATATACTTGTTGGTTGATAGCATGAAAAAAGATAATATTGAAAAAAATAATATTGAAAAAGATAATATTGAATTATCAAAAGAAAATAATAATGTCTCTACTGAGACAACACAACCAAAAAAGGCATTGAAAGGAGGTGTAAAAAAATGAGAAAATGTAATGTCAGAAAAAAAGCAGAAAGGAATGCTAAGCGCTTCCTCAAAAACAAAACAAAAAAGCACACAAAAAGAGGTAAAAAAGTAAAAAAAACATGAAAAAAGTAGTCGGGTATCTATGACCAAGCCATCTAATGAATTTCAAAAGATGGCTTTTTTTGAATATTGTTTTATAAATATTTCTAAATACACTTGATTTTTTGTGTGCCTTTTGTAAATATTACCGTTGTATTGTCCGACATGGTGTTGGACATAGTAATAACTAAATCTATTTATATGCAAAAATTAAGTATTGTAGGGGCTGTACGAGTCCCTGAAGACATTCCAAATCTGGTTCAAAATCAAGGAGATGCCGAGTTAATTATGACTCCAAACTATGAATTTCATAGAAATGAAAAAGGTTACACCACTAGAGCACTACTGAATGTAGATGGTACGAAGTATTTTATTACCCAAAACACGAAAGACCAATCTCTATCAATAGGCTATCTTGAAAAAGAACCAGACAAAAAAACTCGCAGAAAAATTAAAAAAATCGTTGATGCTAAGTTTTTTTGAGACAATAGACCATAGGCTTCCTATGGTCATTTTTTTATTTTTAACGCATAACTACTGAGAAAACTCAATTTACTTGCTTTTGCTGTTTATTTGTATAAAATGAAAGTTAGTTAATTTTTTTGTAATTTTGATTTATTACATAATTTATAAATGGATATAGGAAGTTTTTTGTATCAAAAAAAAGAGAAAAAAGCAAAAAATATTCGGTTAATAGTAACCACGATCATAATACTATCCTTTTTGATTGGGATTATCCTATTGAATAGGACAGATACTAGACAAAACTTTGACTATTTTATTTGAGAAAAAATTTCTACTGAGTGAAAGATTTTTTATGATAATAATTACCCTACCAACACACACAAACTAGTAAATGAAAAGGAATCTTTCTGATTAAAAGATAATAAAATCAATTTGAATAATTTTTTGGATACAGATGTAATAATTGATGGTAATATAAATGAAATTACACAAAAATATCCAATACTTACCATATCAAAGCTAAAAATTCCTTCTTATAAATTATCTATATCAGATAACAAATATTTTTACACAAAAGATTTAATTTCGTTTGATTTTGAAAAAGATATTGATGTTTATTCGAATAAAATTGGTGGACAAATAATAATATATTATAAAGAAGAACCTATGTTGTATGTAGATACATTTATTTGTAGCAATGTGACAGAAATACAAAATTGTGAAAAAATGAAAATGAATTATATCTTAGATTTATCAGAGACATTTGTATCTACACTATGATATACTTTTTACAAAAACAATGAAAATTCTTGGGTCGCATTTAACGATGATAATATTTGATACATTTTTAAGGCAAATAGTGATGATGATTTATTAAATTTATCTCATTTTATATATATCGTAGATTCCAAGTTTTTATCTGTAAATAAAGATGATTTGATATTATCTGGATGCTCCAATGAGAATATAAAAATGGAAAAAATTTCGGAAATAACGAAATGAATATTAGATGATAATTTAATTAAGGTCTCTGTTTATTGAACCGATGTACAAAAAAATAAAATAATATGTAAATTAAATATCGATATATTTGATGATTGGAATATAATAAATTCTTCTATTTCGCTCTCTGATTAAAAAAAATGTGAATCGAATATTGATTCACACTTCTCGTATTATTTTGCTTTGTAATAATTAGCTTACTTCTATTATTTTTATATTTTTCCTATCATTTCAGAGTCTCATTTTTACCTCGTCTCCAGCCTTGTGTCACTTAATTGCTAATCATACTGGTGAATCTAAAGATATCAAAAGATCATCTTTTGTCCCATCATTTATTTTTACCTCTCAAGTACCTACTATAGTACATGTATACAAATCTTTGTCTCACTGTATTTCCAAAAGGACTTTTGATCCGTATCATATTGTACCTTTTCATGAAGTTTTTTCTTCTTCGATAATTTCAGCATTTGCAAGTAATTTTTCTAATTCTGCAATCTTTGAATTAACAAAATCCTTGTCTTCCATGGCTGACTTATACTCAAAGTTTTCTGACAAGTCTCATTGAGCTTTAGCTTCTGCTAATTTCTCCAAAATGTCTGGAAGTTTTTCTTCACGAAGTTCTTTTAGTTCCGCTACTAGCTTATCATATCACTCTCTGGTTATATAATTTTTTTTAGAATCTTTCATTTTGTAATAAATAAATTATTGTATAAAATTATTTAGATAATGCTCTCGATTTGAAATTATCAAAAGCATGATTTACCAAATCTGACAATATTTCAAAACCTTTACGAGAATAATCTAATGCATTTCCATCATATTCAAATTTAAAATCTCAATCGTATCAATTTGATACTTTCGATACTGAAATTCTGATTGTGACATCTACATTTTCTCATTTTGCATAAATCTTTTTTAGTGTAGAAGACATCTTCTGATTTAAGTTTTTTTCCACAATTGATTTCAAATCTTCTGTCATAACTTCAGTCAAACCATTTAGATTGTAGATTACATTTGGTTTTTGCATATTGAAATATTTATGTTATAAAAAGTGTAATACACTCACTTTTAGGATAAAGAAAATGATAGAAAAATCAATACGAATAATTTACAATAAATCCATAAAATCTTTTTTTACATCATTTTTTTTCTTTTTCTCATGTAATGTATTATATCACTTCCTATATACTTCTCTTAGATCTGTATAATATATCAAATTTAATATTTCAGAAATAGTAGCCCATTTATAGACTCACAAATATCATTCAACTGGCTTAATATCAACTAAATCTTGTGCTCAATCATATTTCATAAGGAAATATGTAATTTCTTTATCAAATTTTCAATTTTTGTCCTCCAATCACAAAATTTTAGCTGTTCAAAGATTTTGAACAACGCTCAAAAGATTGATAGGAATTCATGTTTCTTCTGACACTTCTCTCAAAGCTGCCCTTTCATAATTTTCTCAATCTTGTAACTTTCATTTTGGAGCTACTCGTTCTACTTTTCAAGACACTGCATGCCTTTTTATTACTAGAAATCTTGGCTCTCAAGCTTCATCATAGTAATAAATAATTCATCAAGCACTCTTTACCAATTTCATGGAAAATTTTTATAGAATAAAAATTTTTTAGCGGATAGCTTATAGCTCATAGCCAATAGCATATGGATTTTCCGCTATCTGCTATCAGTCATTAGCTATTATCCTTTTCAGTTCACATAATCCAATTTACAATTTTTAACAACGATCTTGCCACAGAATTCTCTTCTTGTTTCCAATTTTTTATCTCGTTTTCTATCTTTGTCGCTGATTTTGCTACTTCTCTAACAATATCTGGTGAACGTTTTCCAAATCTTTCACTATTAAACAATCTCTCTCTAAGCTCTGCTTCTCATGGCTGTTCTATATCATTTTTTAGCTCTTGTTTTCATATTTCAAAAAATTTATTTAATTCTTCTTTTGTCTTATCATCTGAATCTTGTAACTCCAATCATTCTTGCATATCTAAATTCAAATTATCAAGTGTTGAATCAATTGCCGAATCTTTTAAGTCTTCAGCCTTTCTCCTTATTTCTTCTTTTACTTGTATTTCATCAACATGTTTTTTTCATTCAAGAAAATTTTTAATTGATTCCCATTTCTCTTTAAACCAATTGGTATTCTTTTTTTCAATATTATTTCACTGATTTTCTTTATTTTGATTATTCTCGAAATTATTCATTATTAATTATTAATTCTTAATTATTAATTCCCTATCATTTCGACTACTTTATTTAATATTGCTACGTTTCTCTTGTAGTCTACTCTAGTATGTCATACTATACAAACTAATCATTCGTATTCTTCAACAACAATTTTTGCATAAAGACATGAAACTACGACATTTTTGTCTTCGATGAATGTGTAATAAACTTTATTTTTTTTCAACATCTTTGCATCCAAATGTTTTACTATATTTTTTGATTCGATGAGGTCGACAATGTATCTTGTGGTATCATATTCAGATACTAAATCTGCTCTCAGGACATTATTCATACCAAGGTAATAATATTCATCATTTCTCAAAAATCATACTACAACTCCATCTGCTACTGCTCATAGATTCTCAACAAGATATTTCAATCATTTCCTGGCATTTTCCAAATCAATATCTTGTTCTTCTAATTCCGATTCCATATAATTTTCTATGTATGCAGAGAGTCCTGAAACTGTAGGTACCCTACCAGAGCTATTGTACGGCTGATAAACAAATCATGATTTTTCCAGCAAATTCAAATATTTTCTCAGTGTAGAAGGTGCATATTCTACATTTTCCAGAGAATTTAATGATTTGGATCACACAGGATCTCAACTGGAAATATATTGATCTACTACTAGATCCAAAAGTGCCAATAATTTATCGTCTTTTTTCATTTAATTTCGCTGAAAAATAAATGAGACACAGTATCATTGCTTTTAATATATTGATTATTTCAAAAAAAACAAGAAAATTTAAAAAAAGTTATTAGCAAAGAAATCTAATAACCAATATATCATATATTTCACTTTTTATTTATCTATTCCAACAAGTTCTTTATTCCACATAATTTGATCAATTGAAAGTCTGACTGGTGTCGCATTACAAAATTCGTCTATTGTAAGCAAAAGAAATCATTTTATTCATTGCATAATACTCATGAAAGTATAGTTATTTTCTACTATTGTATGCTTTAGTCTCTGCTCTCATACTATATCTAATCATTTATTTGATAAATAATATCTCAAATCATGTGCTCAAATATCAATATCTTCAATTGATTCACAGTATAAGTCATCAATTTGCTTTGTATTTTTTTGATCCAAAAAAGATAAATAATCATCCAAAACTTCTATATTTTTCAAAATATTATTTAATTTGTAGTAATGAAAATACTGCAAAGATTTTTCGATCTCTTCTTTTAGATATCAGGCAATATCTAGAGAATGAATATTTTCAAGTATTTGGGATTTAATTATTTCTTTTTTTCACATGATGTATTGCAATTAAAGTTTAAATAAATTGATTTCTGTATTTTTTTTGAGGTAGTTCAAAAGATGTATATCGTGTGTAAATAACAGTACTGTCTTTCATTCCTTATTTAATCTCATCAATACATCAGCAACCTTTTGTGTATTATCTCGGTCCAAATTTCCAGTAGGCTCATCAGCTATAATCAATTCTGGATCATGAATTATTGCTCTGGCAATATTTACAAATTGTTTTTCTCCACCACTCAATTTCTTTACTGGTCTATCCTCGAATGGGATTAAATTCAATTCTTTTCTAATCCTATTGTATTTGGCCTCTATAGTAGCTTCTCACATTCAATAAATTTTCAATGGATATATGATATTTTCTTTTACTGTCATATAATCGATTAATTTATAATCTTGGAAAACTAATCATAATTTCCTCCTATATAACTGAACTTCATCATCTGTATAAGTTGAAATATCTTTCATCTTGTAATAAATAGTATCCTTTGCAGACTTGATTTTACGAGTCAAAAATTTTGAAAAAACCGTTTTTCCAGATCCTGATTTTCACATCAAAATCGTAAAATCTCATTTGTACAAAGCAAATGAAAATTTATTGAAAAGCAATTCGGGAGAGTCTCCAAATCACCAAGTCAATTCATCTACATTTATCAATAAATTGTGTTCTTTTTTTGCCATTGGTAAACAATTTACAAAATAAATCATAAAATAATATTACACAAAAAGAAAAAATAAAGCAAAAAAATATAGATATTGAAATGATTTTTATTTGACAAAATTAAATTTTTTTGATGAAATATTGATTATTTTGTTATTTTATACCCAAACACTAAACTTATTTCCCTATTGAAAAAGATGAGAAAAAAGATATTTATAAAATAGTGGTTTTTGCATCACATGTATTTTTATTGAGTTAAAATAACATCATGAATTTGGAACAAGCATTATCAGAACTCAGTTTAGTAAAAGATAAACTACAATTAGAAGAATTTTTCCAAAAATATTTAGGTAAAAAATGACTCTTGAACGAAGAATTCGCTAAAATGAAAGAAGCAAGTATTGAAGAAAAAAAGACTCTTGGGTGAAAATTGTCTGAGATAAAGACTAAATTGACTGAAGAATACAGCAAAAAAGAAAGCGAAATTTCAATAAATGAAATAAATGAACAACTAAAACAAGATATTGTAGATATTTCAGTGACTGGGAAAAAATACAAGTGATGACATTTCAGTTTACTCACAAAGACTAGGAAAGATTTGGAGACAATCGCAGAAAACATGTGATTTACAGTAGATTATGGACATGAAGTGGTGACAAAATATGAAAATTTTGTTTCGGTGAATATCCCACTTTCTCATCCAGCTACAGAGATGCACGATACTATGTATATAAATGAAAAAGATATGACATGAGAGAATTTGATATTGAGGACGCACAATAGTAGTCAGCAAGTCAGAGATATGCTCAAAATGTGAGCACCAATGAAGTTAGTTTGCCCAGGTAAAGATTATAGATTTGATGATATGGACGCTCATCATGATGTCATGTTTCATCAAATGGAATGAATATATATAGACAAAAATGTTAGTATCGCTAACTTCAAAGAATGTATGCTGACATTACTTTCGGCAGTATTAGGAAGAGAAGTGGAATTAAGGTTTAGACCTTGTTATTTCCCATTTGTAGAACCAGGATTTGAGATAGATGCCAGATATGATATAGTAGATGCAAAGACTTGAAAAGCAGAGAAATCAGATCGAATGGAAATTTTGTGAGCTGGAATGATGCATCCAAATGTCTTGAAAGAATGATGAATAGATCCTGAAGTATATACAGGGTTTGCATTTGGAATTGGGATCAGTAGATTAGCCGCTGTGAGATATGGAATCAAAGATATCAGATATTTCACAAACTGAGATTTGAGATTTGTAAAAAGTTTCTAATTTTGTTCCCCTTTAAGAAAGTAGGGGATACCGGCAAAGCCGGAGGGGATTTTTATATTATATATTTTGAAAAAATCCTCCGCCCTTTGGGCACCTCCTTTGAGTAAAGGAGGACATTTATTCTTAATTAATTATTACTATGCACGAACATCATCACCATCATCACGAAAGTACAAAATGAATCTGAACTGCTTTTTTTCTAAATTTATGCTTCGCTATCATTGAATGAATTGGTGGAGTTTGGACAAATAGTATTGCTATAGTTTCAGATGCAATACATGACTTGGGAGATAGCTTGGCTATAGGTCTGGCCTATATTTTTGAAAAAATATCAAAGAAAAAAGCAAATGAAAAGTACACATATTGATATGCTAGATTTTCTATATTAGGAGCACTGATTACTGTTTTGATTTTAATTATCGGAAGTTTTTTCATTTTAAAAAATGCAATAGCAAGGTTTAACAATCCAAGCGAAATAAATTCTGTTTGAATGCTGATTTTAGCTGTGATAGGACTTTTGATAAACTGATTTGCTGCACGAAAAACTGCAAAGTGAGAATGATTGAACGAAAAAGCGATAACATTACACTTATTGGAAGATGTACTTGGACGAGCTGCTGTGTTAGTTTGATCTGTCTTAATCTATTTCTTTCATCGAAATTTCGTTGACCCTCTACTCTCTATATGAATCTGTATATTTATTTTAATCAATGCTTGTAAACTCATGAAATGAGTCGTTGATATATTTTTGGAAAAGACCCCAGAATGAATCACTCATGATGAAGTACTGAAAGAGATTAAAGAATTGGACGGAATTTTGGATATCCATCATATCCATTTGTGGACTTTGGATGGAAATAGAAATTATATCACAATTCATGCTCTAATCGACAAAAAACTATCTGTACCAAAAATAATTGCTTTGAAAAAGGCTATAAAAGATGCTTTGAAAAAGCAAAATATTTCTCACTGTGTGATTGAATTTGAATGGGAAGATGAAAAATGTGAAGAAGGAGATTTCTGTGAATAAAAAAACCTGTCAAATGACAGGCTTTAATGATATATGTATATTTTATTTTTCTTTTTTCACTAATGAATCTACGTATTCTTTTGTGTATGTTTCATCATCAGTAACTTTTCTAATGAAAGCATAAACTGATTCAGGATAGTCTCCACTTAAGAAACGGTCATCATAATACGATCTTGAGAATTCACTACGCATCATATTGGCAATTACTGAAGCTCCACATCACAAATGTCCATTTTTCATACCAGGGAATAATTTAACTTTTTCTGGGAATTGTTTATCAATATCGTCAAAAGAAAAATTACATCCAAGTTTTATAAGCTCATCAACCAATTGATCGTGTTCCATATCTGGATGTTCTGCAATAAATTTAAGACCAGCTACTACGTTTTCTTTTGTAATTTTAACTTCTTCTAGTCATTCTCTACTCTCATCAATTTTTTTCACATATCATTCTTCCCTTTTTCTCCTTTGTTCTTCAGATATTCTATATGCTTCTGCTTGTTTTCTTGATCTTTCTTCATCTTCTGCTTTTGTCATTCACCAGCATTTTATATATGCATCATCCATAGAATTAATATCAACTGAATAAAGCTTTTTTCAATTAAAGTTTATAAAGCAGTTTAAGCCTTCAGCTTTTTTCTTCAATAAAATATTAACCGCATCATCAAATCTAGTTCATGCGCTTAAATTAATTTCTTCAGTATCGGCTTTCATTGTATCAACATCTTGTAAATTTTTCGAGATTTCTGCCTTTTTTGGTCAAGTAATTGAATCAATAATTTCTTCTGTTCTGTTAATTTTCCCCTCATTTGGTCAAGTTGGTAAGTTTTCTTCTGCCATTTTTATTAAATTATAATATAAAATTTGTTATAATAACAACATAATTATATCCAAAAAAAAAAAACTTGTCAAATTTTTGGCCACTTTTTTATCGCGGTCAGAACTGGTGTTTCAGACTTTTTTGAAAAAAGTGCATTTTTTTGAAAAATTTTTTTTGAAAATTTTGTCATTTCGAACGCAGTGAGAAATCCACATAAATGTATACTGGATTTCTCGTCGTTTCACTCCTCGAAATGACACGCTTCTCTTTCACCCAGATGGCTCAAGCCCTGAAAGGGCGACATACAACAATTTTCATTTACGAAATATAAAATAATCAAAATTTTCCATATTGTAGGGATAGGGCTTGCCCTATCCTTTTTCAAATAATCAAATTCAATTATGCGACATATGTCATCCCTTCGGGATTCTTTCCTATTCCACATTCCTCGCTGAGGGTTTCACCCTCAGCTATTTGATATTCCGTCCCTCCGGGACTAATCCTTTGACCCCGGGGTTACTTGGATTACTGATGGAATATAGCGCCCCTACGGGGAGCTCCCCGATGAAATCGGGGTGAGGGGGTTAACCCC
>FLNV01001048.1_pt1 | contig 41935 bp, 32 predicted proteins | sample 1140351 | NCBI WGS metagenome assembly FLNV01 (sample SAMEA3878207, study PRJEB12797) | bioreactor metagenome | biome: Moose rumen | place: Sweden | collected 2011-10
CTGAATAATAAACAAAATCATGAAATATACTAAAAAATCAATAATTGTTTTGCTGCGTTATAGAAAAAGATTATATTTGCAAAAGAATAACGAATCCTTTCTATAATCACTCCATCGGCGCCATGCATGACAGGGAAAAAAGAATCTTCACCATTATCATATTTGTGGGATGTCTTTTACAGACAGTCTCGGCACAGACGGTTCCAGACAGTCTCATCAAGCACATGCGCCGCCAGTTGTCATTATATCCGCAAGAGAAAATCAGTCTGCATACCGACCGTACGGTCTTTCTTCCCGGTGACAGTATCTTCCTGAAAGCCTATGTCACGGATGCCTCCACACTCGTCCCTACACTGAAGAGTCAGTTCGTATATGTGGAGCTCCTTGACAGCAAACGGAGATTACTTCAGCGCAAACGCATGATTGCATCAAACAATCTCTATACCGGCTATCTCAATCTGCCACACGATCAACAGCCGGGTGTTTACTATCTGTGGTCGTACACCCTTTATTCCGCACAACTGAAGGACTACGACTGTATCATACCCATACAAGTGGGAAGTGAAGAAAGAGAAGATGTAAAGACAAATAGTAAGATACCCTCTCCCGTACTTCGTTTTTTTCCCGAGGGAGGATATCTGGTAGAAGGGAGCGTATGTATGGTAGGTTTTGAGGCCACTACCAAAGATGGTGACAGCCTGAGTATCTCTGGTGAGATCGTTGATAAGACAGGGCAGGTGGTCAGTCATTTCTCCACCTCCCATCAAGGGTTAGGACGATTCCCCTTGTCGGTAAAAGCCGGTGAGAAATACACGGCGATATGTCGCTATGTCAATGGTCAATCCTTCTCCTTTCCACTTCCTGAGGGTCGTGACGATGTGGCCTGTCTGCAATGCCGTCAGCGTACGAACGACACACAGATCATCACTAATTGTGGAAAAGCTTTTCATGGCAGGCAGCTCCATCTGCTCGTACATTGCCGCGGACAGATTGTGAGTTATCAGGATATTGAGGCAGGTGCTATGTATCATCTTCCCCCACAATCATTACCCGCAGGTGTCAACAGCATCTTACTCCTTGACGATGAGGCTCATGTACTGAGTGAAAGACTGATCTTCTCCTCGAATACAGATATCAGTATGCCGCTCACTATAGAGAGTACTCATCATAAATACGGCATACGTGACAGTATTCCATTACATCTGACTCTTCCGGGATTGAATGAGGGAGAGTTTGCCTTCCTCTCCCTGTCGGTTACGGATGACGGGATAACCCGTGGCTGTCACAGTCCATCGCTATGGAGCCAGCTGTTGTTATCGTCTGACATTCAAGGGTACATCGCAAACACAGACGATTATTTCTTCCCTGTATGGCAACATGACAACCTCGACTTACTGATGATGGTGAACGGATGGCGTCGTTATGACATGCCAGCCGTATTACAAGGTAACTACTCCCGTCCTACCGTTGAATATGAGCATTCACAAAGTGTAAAAGGACGTATTCGGTCTGTCTTCAAGAATCAGCCTGTGGATAGCGTTCAGGTTTCTCTGGCCATCATGAAACAAAAATATATCAACGGAACATTTACGGATGCTGAAGGTAGGTTCGAGTTTCATGATCTGAACTTCTCCGAAGATGCGGATGCATACGTTTATGCATCACGTAAAAAAGACCGTCGTTGTGTCGTAGAGATTGACCAGCAACGACCACCCCTGCTTCCGGATATCATTCAAACAAAAGGATTCACTCAGTGGAAACCATGGGTAAACTTCGATGAAGAACTGTTGGAGGCCTATTCTCAAGACAGTCATTTACTGGAAGAAGTGGTCGTAAAAGGTAATGCTCCCACCTATATCGTTGACCAGCCCAACATGTCTTTCGACCGGAATAGCATCAAAGAAGGGAAATATGCCGATTTTGCGATGCTGCTCCTCTGTACCAACTGCCTGTATATAGATAATGAAAACGAGGAGATTAAACTTGACCCCGCCTATGCCACCGGTATCGAGCGACTCTCATTGGCGGGAGGTTCAAATAGCGCAAGCATTGAGTCAACGGCTAACACAGCTACTGACACATCCTCGGAGGAGTCGTATGCCAGCTGGCCTTCTGTCAGACTGTACGTCAACGGCTCAGAGGTTCCCAATGCCTCTTTCCATGATATCAGTCTTGGTGATGTAGAGCGTGTTGACTTGTATTTAGGGAGCCGCGCCTGGATCTTCGGGGTAACGGAAGGTGGTGTGTTGGAAATCACCATACGGGGAGGATTACATCGTGCCACAGATAATATCTTTAACAATAAGATTGTTCGTATAGAGGGTTATCAAGCACCCGCAGAATATTACTTCCCACGTTACCCCAAAGGCTCCGTCCCATCGGAAATGTTTCCCGACGTTCGTCGCACCTTATATTGGAATCCTTATCTGAGGATGGTCAAAGACTCTCCCATGTCTCTTGACTTCTACAGTGCAGACATTCCCACGAGCTATACCGTACGTGTGGAGGGAATTACCAACTACGGGCGTATCGTCAGTGGGGAGCTATCCTTATCCGCAGAAGGCCAATAAGCGGGAGTCACTTCTTCACTGGATCTGTTGTCAGTCCGCAACCCAATTTCTTAAAGATCTTATGATCCACCTCACTGAGCATGACAGTGGCATGCACCTGACAGCCATCGAGCATAGGGAGACATTCCAAAGCCTTACGACAGTTGTCATCTGTTTGACTCAATACCGCGAGGGCTATCAGCACCTCATCAGTATGCAGACGAGGATTATTACCATGAAGCATTGAGGTCTTCATCCGCTGTATCGGCTCGATCATCTCTTGGGGAATAAGCTTCAAGCTGTGATCAATACCTGCCAAGTATTTGATAGCATTGAGAACCAGGGCGGCACTGGGGCCTAACAAGGCAGAGGTCTCTGCTGTTATCAATGTGCCGTCAGCAAGTTCTATCGCGGAGCATGGCGTCCCCGCAAGCAGTTTACGTTCATACGCCGCTACCGTACAACGACGGTCGGCGGTGCTCAGCTTCATTTGTTTCATCAGAAGAGCCAACTTATTCACTTCCTGATCGTTATTACGTCCTTCCGTCAGATTGCACAAGGCAGTATAATACCTGCGGATAATCTCCTGTCGGGAAGCCTCACAGCAAACTGCGTCATCGTTTATACAGAAACCAACCATATTGACACCCATATCAGTGGGCGACTTATACGGACTCTCTCCATAAATACCTTCAAAAATAGCATTCAGCACTGGGAATATCTCGATGTCACGGTTATAGTTGACCGTCGTCTTCCCATACGCCTCCAAATGGAAATGGTCGATCATGTTCACATCATTGAGATCGGCAGTAGCAGCCTCGTATGCCACATTGATAGGGTGTTTCAAGGGAATATTCCATATAGGGAAGGTCTCAAACTTAGCATATCCTGCCTTCACTCCCCTGCGATTCTCGTTATATAACTGACTGAGACATACGGCCATCTTTCCACTGCCCGGACCTGGAGCCGTAACCACAACCAACGGACGGGTCGTCTCAACATAATCATTCTTGCCAAATCCCTCATCGGAATCAATCAGATCCACATTAGTGGGATATCCCTCAATCAGATAATGATAATACACTTTCACCTGTCCCTGACGCTCAAGACGGTCACGAAAGGCAACGGCACTGTGCTGTCCATTAAAATGGGTGATGACAACACTGCTCACATAGAGTCCACGCTGAGTGAACACGTCACGAAGGCGTAGCACATCCTTATCATAGGTGATGCCTAAGTCACCACGCACTTTGTTGCGCTCAATATCCTCCGCACTGATGACGATGATGATTTCCGCGTCATCGCGAAGCTCCATCAACATACGAAGCTTACTGTCAGGATGAAAACCGGGAAGCACTCTGCTGGCATGATAGTCATCGTAAAGCTTCCCACCAAACTCCATATACAGTTTATCACCGAACTGTGCTATTCTTTCTTTGATATGTTCCGACTGTATGGAAACATATTTATCATTGTCAAAACCTATTTGCATATCTATCTTTCTGAATGACTGGAACAAATTTAAATCAAGTTGGAATGAAAACCTTTTCTTTCACGGATGAATAATAAAAGGTTACTAACCGGAATGCAAATATACATTATTTTTTTCGAAGCAAGAACAAAATAGTGGAAAAACAAAAAAAAAAATTATATGAGTACAAGAAAAAAGGATTTACGACTGTTTTATAAAGAAAAGAAACACTTCTAAAATGATGAATGAGATTATCACAAGTACAAAGAATCCCAAAATAAAACGATTGATGTTATTGCAACAGAAATCAGCAGAGAGGAGAAAAGAAGGTGTCTTTATCGTAGAAGGATGCCAGGAGGTGATGCACTGCATCCATAATGGAATGCAACTGATTACCTTATATTATTGTAAGTCGCTTTGGAATGAAGATCACACCCCCATCCTCCCCCATGCCACCCTGTGTATGGAGGTAACCGAAAAGGTATATGAAAAGATGGCGTATCGTGGAAGTACCGAAGGCCTTATCGCAGAGGTGAGGACCCGCATTCTCACCTTGAGCGACATATCCCTTTCAAAGACTCCTTTAATCATCGTGTTAGAGAAAGTGGAGAAGCCCGGTAATTTAGGAGCTGTGTTACGCAGTGCAGACGCGGCCCACGCCGATGCCGTCATCGTCTGTGACCCACTTACGGATATCTTTAATCCAAATATTATACGAAGTTCGGTGGGAGCCATCTTTACAGTCCCCTGTGTCGCCTGCACCTCCGAAGAGTGTATCTCATTTCTCAAGAATAATCATATACAGATACTGACAGCGCAGCTGCAAGACTCCCGTCTATACTATGATATCGACATGAGAAGATCCACAGCCATCATCATGGGAACAGAAGCGACAGGACTGACACAGAGATGGCGTGAGGTGGCTGATGACCACATCCGAATCCCTATGTTAGGACAGATTGACTCCCTCAATGTTTCCGTGAGTTCTGCCATCCTGCTTTTCGAGGCCGTACGACAGCGACAATCTGACAAATAATGGGGAAAGATTATAAAATTTAACAAAAAGAATACAATTTATTAATAGTTCAATGAATGTAAAAAAAACACTGATACTCGCAAATAACATTTAACATAGGTTCTCATTGTGTTAAAAGAGAACAAAACAAACAGACAAATTGACAGTTTTACATTTTTTGCTCTTATTTTTGTATGGTCATTTTCGGGATATTGACATAATTAAGAATCAATAAGTAAAAAACAATAAAACAATGAACATGAAAAAAGCTTCAAATTATTTGGTATATGCCATGAGCATTATAGCCATCGTGTTTTCTGCCAGTTCTTTCGTAAAAGTGTATGCTAACAAAACACCGTTAACCTCGGTGAGCTCATCCGTAGCTCCCGGGCAGCCGGTGGACCTCACCTTTGCCGCAGAAAAGGCATTACCTTCAGTGGTAACAATAAAAGTTGTGCAAAATAGCAAGACACAAACAATTGAGGTACAAAGTGATCCTTTCAGTGATTTCTTCAGCGATCCATTTGGATGGTTCGGCAATCCCAATCAGGGCGGCAAGCAAAAACGCCAGGTACAGACTCCCAAACGTCAAGGCAGCGGCTCGGGGGTGATCATCTCCTCCGATGGTTATATCATCACTAACAACCACGTAGTGGCAGATGTTGATGATATCACTGTCATACTTACAGACAACCGTGAGTTCTCTGCAAAAATCATCGGTACCGATCCCACATCAGACCTGGCTCTTATTAAGGTGAACAGTAATAATCTTCCTGCCATCACCATCAGTGACAGCGAGAAACTGCGTGTAGGAGAATGGGTACTCGCTATCGGTAATCCCTTCTCCCTTGGAACTACTGTCACAGCAGGTATCGTCAGTGCGAAGGCGCGTGGCATGGGTATGAATGGTGTTGAGAGCTTTATCCAGACTGACGCAGCTATTAACCGTGGTAATTCCGGTGGTGCTTTGGTTAACGCAAACGGAGAGTTAGTAGGTATCAACGCCGCACTATATTCAGAGACAGGTTCATACAGCGGTTATGGGTTTGCCATCCCCACAACCATCATGAACCGTGTAGTGGATGACTTGAAGAAATATGGTACGGTGCAGCGCGCTATCCTTAACATAGAGGGTACTGATGTGAATAATTACATCGACCGCCAGAAAGCAGACGGTAAGGAAGCTCCCGATCTCGGCACCCTGGAAGGTATCTACGTGGCCAAGGTGAATGAGGACGGTGCTGCCGCTGCAGCTGGTCTCAAAGAAGGTGATGTCATCACACAGATTGACAATAAGAAACTGACAAAGATGACAGAGCTACAAGAATATCTCTTCAGCACCAAGCGTCCCGGTGACAAGGTGACCATTACCTACCTGCGTAATAAACAGAAGAAGACGGCCACTGTCACGCTAAAGAACACACAAGGCAATACTAATGTTGTGAAGAGTGCGGATCTGGATGTCCTCGGAGCTACCTTCCGTCCTGTCAATGATGAGGAAAAGAAACAGATGGAGATCAGTTATGGTCTGAAGGTGATGAAGGTTAGCAGTGGTGCTTTCAAGAAAGCTAATGTTCCTGATGGCGTTATCCTGCTGACAGCCAATGATACCCCGCTGAAGACGATCGACGATCTGCAGGAAACAGTGAAAGCTGCGTCAACCAGCAAGGATCCGGTTCTATATATTAAAGGTATGTATCCTACCGGTAAGCGTACATACTTCGTTGTAATACTGCAAGACTAATTTCAACGATAATATGGGCCGGAGGCATGAATGATGTGTCTCCGGCTATTTTTTTTGTTTTTAATCCTTTGTCCTCCATTCGTGACAATTTTATAGATATAGTGATTTATCTTTGACAATCAATTATTATGAAGAAAAATTTGTTCATATAAATGAAAAGTAGTATATTTGCATCTGCATAAAATGATTACACATGAGACAGCTGAAAATCACCAGATCTATAACTAACCGTGAGAGTGCATCACTTGATAAATATCTTCAGGAAATAGGACATGAAGAATTACTCTCGGTGGACGAGGAAGTAGAACTGGCACAGCGTATCCGCAAGGGTGACAGGGAAGCTTTGGAAAAACTCACCAAGGCTAATCTTCGGTTTGTCGTGTCTGTAGCCAAGCAATATCAAAACAAGGGACTGAGTCTTCCTGATCTGATCAATGAGGGTAACCTGGGACTTATCAAAGCTGCGGAGAAATTTGATGAGACACGTGGTTTCAAATTTATCTCCTATGCCGTATGGTGGATACGTCAAAGTATTCTTCAGGCAATAGCGGAACAGAGTCGTATCGTACGGGTACCCCTTAACCAAGTTGGAAGTGTAAACAAAATCAATCAGGTGATGAACAAGTTCGAGCAGGAGAACGAGCGTCGTCCCAGTGTTGACGAGATAGCGGAAAAGACGGATATACCCTACGATAAGATAGAAGATGCCATCAGTGTCAATAACCGTCACGTATCGGTTGACGCTCCCTTTGTCGAGGGAGAGGACAACAGTCTGTTAGATGTACTCGTCAATGATGACGCACCTATGGCCGACCGTATGCTGGTGATTGAATCACTGCGCGAGGAGATTAACCGCGCCCTTACCTCTCTCAATGATCGGGAACGAAATATCATTGAGGCTTTCTTTGGAATCAACCAGACATCAGAGATGACACTCGAAGAGATTGGTGAGAAATTCGGACTGACACGTGAGCGTGTGCGTCAGATCAAAGAGAAAGCCATCCGTAAGCTCCGTCAGAATACAAAAAGTAAAATGCTCAAGTCATATTTAGGTCTTTAATTAAGTAACACATACAGTGATGAATAACAAAAGAAAAATCATCTTCTTTCTATTTGCGATTATTATCTCATTATCCGTATCAGCACAGAAATCAACAGTAAATAAGATTTACGCCTATGGTTTCTCCGCATCCTTTAAGGATTCAGTAGTGTACATGACGGAGATACAAGAGATAGACAGCGCTTGGATAACGACTAAATCTAAATTCCTGGCAAGTCGGGACAACTACTCCTATCAGTTGAAAGAGTACTTTGCCCAACAGGGCGACAAGAACCGTACATGCATGATTATCTTCGCCTTGGAAAAGAAAGATATAGAGAAGAAATACCTCAAGATGAGGAGAAAATATATCAAAAGCGGAAACTATGATATTCGTTATCTCACTCAGGCGGACTTTGTCTTTCATCCTGTAGAGCCTCTCGAGATGGTTGAAGAAGAAACGACACCTCCGACAAAAGACAAGAAAAAGAAGAACAAGAAAAAAGGTAAGGGTAAGTAGCGACAATAGACCCTGCCCTTGATTATTTCATTCGTATAAAGGTCATTATAATGATAATGTCTGAGCAAAGCCATTCATATCGGATAGCCGATTTCCATGTAAGAGTCCTCTTTAAGGAATCCCCCGTTAACGGTTTTCACCTTATCTCATCCATGAGACCATTTATGTCGGAAGAGGAAACAGCAGAGCCTTTGCTGTTCCAGTTGACCGTTGACGACGAGATACCCGTTATCGGCAAGGAACAACGTGAGGGTGTCGGACGCTTTGATTCCGGTAATGGTATGACGGTGGTACACCGTTTGAGAGATGGAGGTTATCAATATATCATCAAAGATATTTATCAGCGGGAATGCTGCCTGTTACAGACCAACAAAACCTTTTCCGACTGTCGTTGTGCCCTTAACGGCAATGAAGATATGCGCAGTTTTGGCCTTACCAATGCCATCATGATTATCTTCTCCTTTGCAGGAAGTTTTTTCCAGACACTTCTTATCCATGCCTCGACAGTCATCCACAACGGATATGGTTATGCCTTCACCGCTAAGAGCGGAACAGGCAAGAGCACACATACCGGACTGTGGATAAAGCACATACCGGGCACAGAACTGATGAACGATGATAATCCTATCATCAGAGTGATCGATCATCAGACATTTATCTATGGCAGTCCGTGGAGCGGAAAGACACCCTGTTATAGACAAGTCAAAGCACCGCTTGGAGCCGTAACACGCATAGACAGGGCTCACAGGAACAATATAGAGAAACTGGAACCGATTGATGCTTTTGCTTCTCTCCTACCATCCTGTTCCAACATGAAGTGGGATAAGGAGATATTCCATCATATCTGCGATACCGTCACGAGTGTTATTGAGACGACTGATTGTTATATCCTTCACTGTCTACCCGACCAAGAAGCAGCTGAAATATGTCACAAGGAAATCTCGAAATAAAAAAAGTGGAGTTTGCAAATGCTATCCTTCTGCCAGAGGTAGTAAAACTGTTGGAAGAAGGACATACTGTTACCCTGCGGTTGAAGGGTTTCAGTATGAGACCTTTCTTGGAGAATGAACGTGACAAAGCTTTACTCAAAGCTGTTGATATGATACATGTCGGCGACCCTGTCTTAGCAGAGATCAATCCTGGTTTATATGTCTTACACCGTATCATTTCCATCACAGGTGACGATATCGTCTTACGAGGTGATGGTAATCTCACTACTGAAGTGTGCAAACGTGAGAATGTAAGGGGCATTGCCATCGGATTCTACCGTAAAGGAAGAAACAGACTGGAAAGAACCGACGGCTGGAAATGGAAATGTTACTCTTGGTTTTGGATGCGATTGTTTCCGATACGTCGCTATCTGTTGGCTTTCTACCGTCGGATATGGATAAAAATAATAAAGTAATGAGAATAAAAGAAGGATTCAACCAGCGTTCTATCTGCGGTCAAGAAGCGATTGTAGCGGAAGGACTGGAGAATATCGATTTCAGTGAAATGTTTCAGTTGAATGAGCCGGCGGCTTATCTATGGAGAAACTTAAAAGACAAGCAGTCGTTTACCACAGAAGATATGGCATTGTTACTGACAAAGGAATATGATGTTTCATACGACATTGCCCTACGAGACTCAGAATATCTCGCAGGGCAATGGAGAGAAGCAGGGCTCGTATCCGAATAATACGTCTCCACACCTTATTTGACAGCTACCTTCATCGGGGTATGTAAAGCATCCATATACTCCGATGAGCGTAACTTCCATTCACTCATCGTACGCACATCATTCTTACTCCACGCAGAACCGAAGTAATAGGTATATTTCATCTCGGGTTGATAAGCTATGATACCTACGGCATGACCGGCGATGCCATTAGCGGGCTCTTTAAGTAAAAGCGACTTCGTGCTGTCCACGCCATTAGGGAACAACAGACCGACATATATTTGGAAATTCTGTGCATCAGGATTATCTGTGGGATCAGCATATAACACCATATCCTTATTGAGAATCATACTCTCTGTATCTTCCTGATGGACAACCAATCCTAATGCCAGATTAGTGGTATTCTTCAAGCCCTCATACCACACCGTACACTTATTGTAGTTAGAACCTTTGTCAAGACTAATAATACGGTGCTCTGTCACATTCTCCTGTCCGTTGACAGTAGAAGGATTATAGCTTACATGCACGGTAAAACGCAACGGTCCATTATCCAGAATCTGATAGTCCTTATAACAATAAGGAAGGATCAGATCATTACCATTCATAAGGGCAGGGGCACCACAACCCAAGGAGGGACCTACCTTATAACAATCGAGACCGTAACCATGGTCGAAATGATAAGTGGTTGCCTCCTCCACGGCAAGTGCCTCTTCGTCCTTGCCGGCTTTCTTCAGTTCCTGAATCCTGCCATGATTAGATAACTCCACATTATAACGTGTCTCCACCTCCAGATCAGGAGTATTCTTTACCCATACGTCCGTACCGAAGGCACGCTCACCGCTACGTTGCAACGCAGGGCCGTAGATACGGTAAGCCGTACGATCATTCTCCCATGCGATGTCATCCACACGCTCAGGGTACTGCCTTCCTGTCACAAAAACCTTACATTCACGCGGAGTTCCCTTCGTTATCCTGAACTCAGCCGAACCACATGGACGAACCGCGACATCCAACAACAGTTTACCATCGTGAGTAATCTGATACCCCACTTCCTGATGAAGAGCATTCTTAACAACAAACTGCTCACCGGCTTTAATACCCAGTCCGGCATACACCTTACTGACATCGACCTCGACAACTTCCTGTCGCTGCACGCGTTCATCATTTGTCACCGTTACCACCACCTCTTTGGCAGAAACTTGTTGTGACAGACATAAAGCACTCCATACCAGTGCCATGAAAAACTTGTAAATCTTCATATGTTCCACTTTATACTTTAAACTCTAAAAACCAAGACCTTTATTTAAGATGATTAATAAAATGAACAGCTATCTGGCGAAGCAGATGATTTCGTGTATTATTACCGTAGATACTGTGGTTCCTATTGGTATATACATTCATACGGAAATCCTTGTCGGCCTGAACCAAGGCTTCGGTATATTCAAAGGTATTTTGCGGATGGACATTATCATCAGCCAATCCATGACATAACAACAAAGCACCGTGCATCTTTGCCACGCGAATGGTGGGGTTCGTATCATAACCCGTTGGATTCTCCTGCGGAGTGCGCATGTAACGCTCAGTATAGATAGAATCGTAGAACCGCCAATTGGTGGGAGGTGCCACGGCAACGCCAGCCTTGAAAACCGGACGTCCCTCACTCATACTCATCAATGTGTTGAAACCGCCGAAACTCCAGCCCCATATGCCGATATTGTCTTTATCTACATATGGCAAAGAACCTAAATAAATCGCTGTTTCCACCTGATCACGTGCCTCTAGTTCTCCCAATTGTTTGTAGATACATTTCTCAAAGTCGGCACCACGGGCACCAGTTCCACGGCCGTCAACACAGACAACAATGAATCCCTCCTGACACAAATAAGCATCATAAAGGCACCCACTACCCATGCTCCCCATGCTCCATGCGTTCTTTACCTGTTGACTGCCGGGACCGCCGTATTGCCACATAATCACGGGATATTTCTTGGAAGGATTGAAATTGGCCGGTTTCAGCATTACACCATTCAGCACCACGCCCTCTGTGGTGGTAAACCGGAACATCTCTTTTTTCGGGAGACTCATATTAGAAAGATTTGCCCTGAGACCAGCATTGTCAAGAAGCGTATTTTGTTCTTTACCTTGTTGGTTACAGATAGTCACACGATAGGGGGTGTTACAGTCACTCCATGTATTGATGTAATATTTGAAGTTTTTGCTGAAGGTCGCATCATTCCATCCGACATGAGTGGAGATTTGCTGCGTCTTACCATTCTTGGATGTGACATAGATCTCTCTCTCCAGCGGACTCTTCCCCGCTGCCTGATAATATACATTGCCATTAGAAGAATCATAGCCATAAAAAGCCGTCACATCACCAGAGACGTTGGTAAGTTTTCTCTGCAATGTACCCGTCATGGAATATAGATACAACTGCATGTGTCCGTCACGGTCACTGGGAAGAATGATATGCTCTGGAGTAAGGGTTACGCCGGTCACAACATCCTCGGGGACATATTTCTCAGCCTTCTCCCTCACCAGAAGCTGTGCTATCGTACTTCGGGGGTTACAGCCGTAGATATTCAACTCATCCTGATGTCTGTTCATCGTAAAGACAATAATCTTCTCAGGATCTGTGGTGGTCTTGATACGAGGGATATATCCGTCTTTATCCAACGGTACCTGAATCTGACGGGTCTGACGGCTCTGGATATCAAAGCTGTGCACCGTTACAGTACTGTTCTGTTCACCGGCTTTAGGATATTTATAGCTATACATGCCGGGGTAAGTGGCATATTGCTCATAGGAAGGATGCATACCTTTGAACATCTGCAATTGATACTCCGGCACTTTCGACTCATCGAAACGAATCCAGCAGATCATCGTACCATCAGCGTTAAACGTCATGGCTGTATTAAAACCAAACTCCTCCTCATAAACCCAGTCGGGAATACCATTGATGATCTCATTACGTTTACCATCCTTGGTCACCTGACTTTCTGCATTGTCGTACAATAACTTTACCAAAAAGATGTTGTTATCCCGTACAAAAGCCACCTGTGTTCCATCGGCACTCCATATCGGCGACTGCTGAGGACCGTTTTCTGAGAGTCTTTCCATCCGTCGTGTGACGATGTTGTAAATATAATAATCTGCTGTGGCGGAACGACGATAGATACGTTTGGTGTTCGTCTGTATCAACATCTTTGAACCGTCAGGACTAAGTATATATCCGTCGAAACGATCAATTCTCTCCGATAAGGTATTGTTCACATCGAAGAGCACTCCTGTCTGCTCACCGGTCTTGAACGAATGCTTAACTATCTGTTTGCCGTTCATGCTGATCTGTGCATAGCTTTCTCCGTCGGGCAAGGGAGTAACCGCGCTCAAGGTCCTGGCATAGTATTTCCCACCGGTAATATCCTTGATTGTCAGATCTCCGGCCACCATGATTGTAAATGTCACTGTAAGTAAAACAGTTGACATGATTAATCGTTTATTCATCGCAATAAATGTTTTTACTATTTACTTGCAAAAATACAAATTATTTTTGAACATCAGTAGTCTTCATGGAAAAAATACAAGGGGAAATATAAAAAAATAAGAGTTCTCAACAGTGCCACCCAGGGCACTCGAGTGATTCTCTATTGTTCATTGCAGTGCCTGGTATAGGCACTGCAATGAACCAGTATAGATCACTATGACGAATAGCAGGATCTTTGTATGAAACAAGTATTAAATAATATGGAGTTGCTGATGTTTATTCGTAATAATGTTGTACTTTTGCATTTAAAATGGAGATGCACTATAACGATTTCGGGCATTGGATACGTCAACAGTTCCCTTTCCGTGTACAGAAACTGTCTGTGGACGCTGGGTTCAGTTGTCCCAACCGAGATGGGAAGATATCAACGGGAGGATGTGTTTACTGTAACAACAAGACATTCAATCCCTCCTATTGTGACAACAGGAAGACCATCAGGGAGCAACTCGAGGCAGGTAAGACCTTCTTTGCGCGGAAATACCCGACGATGAGATATCTCGCTTATTTCCAAGCCTTCACAAACACCTATGATGATCTTGATACCTTAAAGAGAAAATATGAGGAGGCCCTGACTGTAGATGATATCGTAGGAATAGTTATCGGCACGCGTCCAGACTGTATGCCGGAAGATTTGTTGGATTATCTGGAAACGCTCCACAGACAGGTATTCGTATTGATAGAATACGGCATTGAGTCGACAAGGGATGTGACCTTACGGAGAATCAACAGAGGACACGACTTTGCTTGTACGAGAACGGCGTTAGAGCGAACTGCTGAAAGGCAAATCCTTTGTGGCGGACATATTATCATTGGGCTTCCGGGTGAATCGAGGGAGGATATCCTGGATCAGGCTCCTGTGTTATCCTCACTACCTCTAAACATTCTGAAGATACACCAGATGCAGATCATCAAAGGCACGCCTTTGGATGTTGAGTTCCGGAAAGATCCCACAATCTGTCTGTTGCATAGTGTGGATGAATATATCCAACTCATCGGAGACTACCTTCCCTATCTCCGTAAAGACCTTGTTTTGGAACGTTTCGTATCACAAAGTCCGAAAGATCTGCTCACAGCCCCTCAATGGGGATTAAAAAACCACGAGTTTACCGCCCGCCTGAACAATTATCTGAAGGAGCACAATATCTTTCAGGGAAGTGCTTTACCGTAAAAAAACAAATAAGAGAGGTTATCCCTCTCTTATTTGTTACGGTTCCTATTGTCATTGCGTTTCTGCTGATTACCTTTTCTATTCATGTTCTCTAAAGCCTTATTGAAAGAATAACGATGGAAGTTTTCCTCTTCTTTAATCAGCTTAAACACTTTGGATGCGGGTAGGATCTTCAAGAATTTATTATGATACTGCTGCTGAATCTTCTTCATCTGGATCTCGTTGGCATCACGCTGTTGTATCAGTTTCTTACACTCCGCATCTGATGTAATGTTAACCTTATTGTGATTGGCTTCAAAGACAGAGCGCATCTTGGTTTTCATCTCACGATAGAGAGGAAGAAAGGCAGCCGACTCTTTTTGGGTGAGACCAGCCTTCCTGACGATATACTTCTCAAGATCAGCCTGATAACGCTCAGGATTGAATCCTTTTTCCTTGTTCTGACCATTGACATGTAACGCCAAGGAAAGGAATAACAAACTTATAAATAAAATTCTCTTTCTAATCATCTTCTTATCTCTAATGTATATCTTCTGTCGATTCATCTGATATCATACGATACATGGAAACATTATCTACCATAGCATAGTCGGCTATTTGATCGATGGTGTATTCCTCCGTGGTAACGGGTATGTTTGCAAAATCCGACTGACCATTAAAGAATTTTGTCGCGACAACACCGATTCCGAAAATCAAACCGCATACAGCCACTGCCACGGAATATGGACGCAAACGAACCAACGTCGGCGTTTTCCTGACAGTCATCACAACTTCCTGTGCAGGCAGACTATCCATTATCTGCAAAGGGAGATTCTCAAAATATCCCTCCGGCACACGAAACGGATTCGTCTTTCCACACTGTTTTCGTATAAGGTCTTCTTCCTTCATTATGATTATTTTTTCTTTTGACGTTTTCTATTAAAAAAGGTTTAATTAATATTCAGTTTCTATTCCTTGGAATTGACATATTCACTGATTTTCTTCACCGCTATATGATATGAGGCTTTCAGTGCTCCTTCGGAAGTACCAAGGATCTTACTCATGTCACTATATTTCATCTCATCGAAATATTTCATCGTAAAGACCGTACGCTGCACATCGGGCAGCTGAGCCACAGCTTCTTGAAGTAACGCTTGTAGGTCGTCACCGTCAAAATACTCATCTGCCAACAGACGATTACTCACTGAAAGAGCGGTGGCGTCGGTGCTGACAGTATTCTTCTGTCGGCGTAGGAAATCGAGACTCTCATTGATGGCAATACGGTACAGCCAGGTGGAAATCTTCGATTTATTCTCAAAATCCCCGAGATTATTCCATGCTTTTAGGAAAGTATTCTGTAGTACATCACTGGCGTCTTCATGGTCTAAGACAATATGACGAATCTTCCAGTACAGTGTCTCACTGTACTGGTTGACAATCATACTGAAACCCTGACGCACAGTCTTGGGGTCACTCAGCATCACAGTCACTTTCTTCTCATCATACTCTTTCATCCCATCGAGTTATTTTATAAACGGTTTAAGCGCTTTAAATAGGGCATCGTCATAGCCGTACACATCATTATAAGCCTGCAGATTGCCCTTTGTATCAGGATAAAGGGTGTAATAGGTGATAAAGACAGGGATCTGGGGATTCACATCAACCGTATTTACCAGTTTGTCCTTATCGATCTCTATCTTTTCTTTATGCTCCACCTTATCTTTATCATACATCACACTGACATCAGTAGTCATAGAGTAATTGATCTTCTCTATCAGTGCCTCATCTTTGTCCTTCATAAGGAAAACAGCCATATCAAAGGGCCGTTGCAAACGGACACATCCATGTGTCACAGCCCTATTCTGTTTGTTAAAGATCCAGGGTGATGATGTGTCATGAAGATATACCGCGAAGTTATTGTCAAAACGGAAGATAATACGTCCGAGAGAATTACCAGGACCGCCAGGCTGCACGATATATTGCTCTCCTTCTTTTACCTTATTGTAAGAAGCCTCGGAGAGGTCAACCTTTCCTTTCTTTCGGTCAACAATATACATCCTTTCCCGCTGCAGATAACCCGTTCGGTACACCACATCAACGGCAATGCTTTTGGGCAATATCCAATTGGGGTTCACATCCATCCGTTTGATCTTACTGGTGAGTAGCGGGGTTCGGGTTTTCAACGCTCCGCATCCCACCCGCATTGTCAGCACACTATCCTCATCCACTGCCATGGCTTTGAAGGATGGGATATTTACCAACACATATTTCTTATAGTCTTCCGGATATTCTTTCAATCTCCATCGGCTACGCTCAAGGTTACACTGCGCCAATTTCTGTTCGTCACTGCCGGGTATGGTCTGCTGCAAATAATCAACCAGTTGTCGATACAACTTATTCCCGGGCTGTACTTCTTTCAAAAACGAGGCCACGCTGTCCTTGCGGATTTTACGGAACGCCTCATCATAGAATTTCTCTCCAGGGTGTTCCACGGGAATGTCGAAAACACGGAAATAGGTAACATGAAGCGAGTCAGAGTCTTTCACGCAAAGATTATTAAAAAGCTTATCGGGATTGACAAATCCATATCTCTGTCCGGAAGTATACTTCAGAAAAGCCCGTGTGAGGTTATATTCCAGTCGTGCCATCAGTGCATTGATGTCATCCTGCTCATTCGCATCCATCTCACGAAGCCGGTGCAGGTCATCAGCAAGTTGTATCTTTCGGAACATAGCTTCCTTTAATCCCGTCGCTCCCACTCTCTCAAGATATGCCAGCAGCGTATCGGCTCTACCATCAATACCATGGCGATCAATCCACAAGAGAGGATTGCCATTGCCATAGTAAGACCTTGCCTGCCTGTCGGTACTCATCCTACTGGTATCCGCCTTGACGATATCATGCAGGTGATTGCGTATCTGAGAGGGGCTGATAACAAAAGAAGGCGTTTTCAGTGACGAAAACGCTTCTAATGAGATCTCTCTATATGGATACTCTGTCTTCTCTTCACATGACATCAATATAATCATCACAAAAAGAAAGAAGAGCAGCTCTGTTTTTCTTGACAATATGAAAAGGAACTATTTGTTAATAGAAATCTTACGGACTACCTTACTTACTTTAACTATGTAACAGCCCTTTGGCAAATTAAGCTCAAACTGACGGTCAGCACCATCAATTCTTACCGACATTACGCGAACCCCTGTGAGATTATATATATACAGAACCTCACCGGCAGCGCCGGACACATGGAGTATGTTGTCACGCAGCGTAATCGTTACTTCCTGAAAATCAGCCTCTATAATCTCTACTGCGGATTCAGCCTGAACATTACAGGGTACACACAACAACAAAAATAAAGGCAATATAATCCTGAGTATATTCTTTACCATAAGCACACATTTTCTGCAAAGTTACAAAGTTTCTATGAATAATCCAAATTATTTTCACAATTTTTTATCATCATCTCTTACATACTCTATAATACTACACCTACACTAAACATCTATTACCATCCGCTCGTTACTGAGATAAGTATTGGGAAAGATGGCTTCTGCCTCGTGTAACAAGATATTCTCATCCTCATATCTTGAGCTGTAATGCCCCAAATAAAGTCTGCCCACCTGCGCGTCATGCGCTACCCTGGCGGCTTGCTCCGCTGTGGAATGAAAATATTTCTCGGCATTGACGATCTGATCATTGGCATAAGTGCTCTCATGATAGAGTACATCCACACCCTGAATCATTTGATACAATTCCGGGATATAACGGGTATCAGAACAGTAAGCGTATGTCTTAGGAGGGTCAGCAGGTGTAACTAATTGTTCATGAGTGAGTTCTGTTCCGTCCTCTGTTATCCATCCCCCACCCAACTTGATGTTGTTTATCTGACTGACAGGAATATTAAAGGCATCGATCATATCCCTACGAATATGGGGTAAAGACGGCTTTTCCCTGAAGAGGAAGCCACAACAAGGCATTCGATGCTCTAAAGGAATGGTCGTCACCGAGAAAGTCTTATCCTCATATATTATATATGTTTGTGTGGTATCTACCGCATGAAAGGCCACCTCGTATGACAGATGAGGACAGAACATGGTAATTTGCTCTCCCAGCATCCTCTCCAAGGCCTCGGGAGCATATACATGAAGCGGAGAGGTGCGTCCCAGCAAGCCAAAGGTGCTTATCAATCCGATAAGACCGAAACAGTGGTCACCGTGCAGATGACTGATAAAGACAGACTGTAGTTTTGAGAAGTGGATATGGGTGTGCCGAAGCATCGTCTGCGTCCCTTCCGCACAGTCAACCATCATAAACTTTCCCCGTATCTCCACAATCTGGCAGGATGCATTGTGTTTTAATGTGGGTAAAGCACTGCCGCACCCTAGGATATGAACCTTAAACGTACTGCTCATTAATGTTTATCTCAGTCGTTTATAACAATATATACCACGGTCGTTCTCAAGTAACAGACTGTCAACGCCTAACTCATATACGCTAAAGGTATCTGTTGAGAGGACCAAACGGCCGTTGTTGATCTTCCAGTCACGGTAAGGATGCGGCTCATGGGTATCGCCCTCTACAATCCCCCCCTCCAGAATCTCAAAGCTACGGTCTAAGGCCACCCATTTACCTAATAGCGTAGTGAGGTTCACCACCATTTCAGACCGTAGCACTCCATCTTCGTCTTTTTCCACAATGGCAGCCATACGATCTCCCACGGCCATACCTCCGCGTACAGACATCACCGAATCGGTATTCACCATAATGAGCAGCGTGTCGTTCTGATCCGTTATCAACTCCAACGTATGCATGGCACTACCATCACCACAACGGCCGTACATTGTAGTATCCACGACATCGATGGTGTCATTGCTCTCCACATCCAATACAGGGGCCGTTCTCTTTTCATTACAGCTGGTGATTCCCAAAAGGAACATCACAAAACATAAAACACCTAATCCTTTCTTCATATTATAATGTACCTTCGTTTTCTTTTTCCTTAGCTTCATTCCACAGTTGATCCATCTCTGCCAAGGTCATCTCTGTCAAGGGCTTACCCATCTTGATAGAATGATCCTCCACGTAGTTGAACCGTCGGATAAACTTCTGGTTGGTATAATCCAGAGCCGTATCTGGATTGAGCTTATAGAGACGAGCCGCATTGATGACAGAGAAGAGGAAGTCACCCAACTCATGAGTGGAATGCTCCATATCCTCCTTGTGTATCTCCGCCTCCAGCTCGTTCAACTCCTCACGCACCTTCTGCCACACATCCTGCTTGTCTTCCCAGTCGAAACCCACATTACGTGCTTTCTCCTGGATACGGAAAGCCTTGATAAGTGCCGGCAAACCATTAGGGACACCGGAGAGTACTCTTTTGTTACCGTCCTTCTCGCGTAATTTGATCTGCTCCCAGTTTTGTAACACCTGTTCAGAAGTCTTGGCATTGGCAAACTCTCTGTCATCCTCGTTCTCTCCATAAGGTAAAGGTTTGGGATGGGGAGCACCCACTTGAGAGGGGTGATAGATATGAGGATGACGGAAAATCAGTTTGTCGGCTTGCCGGTTACAGACATCAGCAATATCAAAATCTCCTGTCTCACTACCGATTTTCGAATAGAAAAGTACGTGCATCAGCACATCCCCTAATTCCTTACAGATCTCTTTCTTGTCATCTTTCAGCAGAGCGTCACACAACTCATACGTCTCCTCTATTGTGTTGGGACGAAGACTAACGTTGGTCTGTTTCCTGTCCCATGGACATTTCTCCCTCAACTGATCGAGCACATCTAACAGTTTCTCGAAGGCTGCTAATTTCTCTTCTTTCGTATGCATAATCATTTTGCATCAATAACAAGGGCAAAAATACAAGAAATTATGGAATTATACAAATAATATCTTCATTTTCCATTCTCCGTATTCTATTTTTATTGATGAAACTTTCTCAATCGTTCCGCATAATCCTCAGGATTGTTATTTACAAAACCATGAACTGTGAACTGTGAACTATAAACTGAAAAGAGGTGCCGAAGCACCTCTTTTTTAATGGTTTATTCTGCCAATGGATCGTATGTTCCGTTTGATCCGTTGTGATAGTAATCCTCCCATCCCACAGTCTGTGGCAGGTCTGGGTTAGAGATCTGCTCATTCTGTGTGAAGCCCCAGAGATAATAACGGGCATTCCATGTCATGGTGAGCGGCGTATTGTTAGAGTCGTATGGGTCACCCTTGATCTTCTTACGAGTCAGATAGGTATCGTAGAAAGACTTCAGGTTCTCAAGCTGTTCATCCAACGGCTTTTCCACAAGCGTCTCACTGAGGTCAACCGCATAAGCGTCGCGCTCAGCACGAGTCATCAACTTGATGATCGGGTCTGGATTCGTCTTATCCTTTGTCTCCGTGTCATCACCGGCAGTAAACGGCCAGGTACGTCCGCTGGTACCATCAGTATAGTTGTATTTATCCTGCAGACGGAAGACAAACTCATCACGACGCTGTCCTACGAACGTCTTGAAGCCCAGGTATGTACAGGTGTTTCCACCCCAGCCAGTCAGTGCCTTGCAGCCAGCAGCAGCCAGTCCGGTACCACCGTCGAAGAGGAGCCAGCGACGCATATCCTCAAAGCGCTTGCCCTCATAAGCAAACTCAATCTGGCGCTCATAGAGGATAGCAGCCATACAAGCAGCCTGGTCGGAGCTCAGGTTAGAAGGCAGACCATAGCCGTTCTCAGAAGTATAGCCTGCACGTGCACGTATACGCTGTAGGATCTGCACAGCCTCACTCAGGTTATTAGTCTGACAAGCAGCCTCAGCCAAGTTCAGCAGCACCTCTGCATAACGGATCTCTATGGTAGATGTCATACACTCACGGAAACCAACGTTCTTACCACTGGTATTGAAGTTGTAGTTAGGGGTGGAGTTAACATCGAGATCATCAGAGAACTTACGGATATACATACCATGAGTAGAGGACAGCAGGTTATCAGCCCCGAAGTGATCGCTGTTCATCGGGTTGTTGTAGTTAGCCGCATCATTATACCATACATAGTTCCAGAGGATATACTTATCACCGGTGTATGGGTTAGCGCTGCTGGTGGTATTTGGATCGCCTTTAAAACGCCAATACTCACCTGGGAAAGCGAAGGTACGATAGAAGCGCGGATCACGGTTAAGGAAAGGATAATTCGGATCGTATGCAATAGAGGAAGCCTCCAGTTTGGTATATGAATCGTATGTACTCGGACGCTTACCGTCTTTCATTGGGAAGAGGTCGACGATCATGTCTGTAGGCGTCTTGCCATTGTTACCCAAGGTATTTGCCGGACGGATCTGCTGCTCCCACAAGTTGTTACGCTGATAGTCAGGAGTGAGGTCAGGAGTGTTCTTGTTGTAACATGACACAAAGACAGCCTCAGGGTTACCCACGATCATTAGGAACATCTTTGCCCATCCCGAACCGTTCACGCCCGGATCATTCTCATTTGCCAAGCCATATCCGCAGGCATTGATAGTAGGAAGTTCCTGCTTAATGGTGTTATAAGCATTGGTCCAACGGCTCTGGTCGTTGTCACGGTTAAACAACGGACTTGCCCAGAGGATCATCATACGATGTTTAAAGGCTAAGCAGGTACCGGTAGTAACACGTCCCCAGTCATTGTTTGACCAAGAGTTATCCACCGTACGTTTACGGAGCATCTCTGCTGATTTGTCCAGTTCGCTGCAGATGAACTCATACACCTCTTTGGCGGTAGAACGCGGAGTGAAGGACTCCGGAACAGGATTCTGCACCTCTGTTACGATAGGCACGGAGCCATAGTAACGGAACAACAGGTAGTAACACCAGGCGCGGAGGAAGAAAGCCTGACCCAGCAACTCATCCTTCTCGGTATCAGACAAAGTACCACCCTCTATACCGGCAATGGTCTCATTAATCTCACGGATACGGGACCATGAAGAGCCGAAATAACCAGGAGCGCCGGAAGTACCGGTAATCGTATTCAGATCTACCTGTGGATCAACGAAGGAGCTGAAGCCTCTGTACTCCTCGGTAGCTGTGGAATGGTTATCAGACATGCCCAGACTGTTATACTGCCATATCTGTGCTCCACCCGCCTGGATGTTCGGCAACGTAATACGGTAGCACTCGTTCAGACGACCGTTGGCACCGCTGTAATAGTTGTAAATCTCAGACGACACATTGCTATAGTTCTTCTTGTCTTCGATGAACTGATCGCTACAGCTGCTCATCAATGATGCTGCTGCCAATATGAGGCAGAGAGCACCTATATTAAATATTTTTTTCATTTTCGTCATCATTAGAAGGTTACATTAACACCGACGGTAAACTTACGCAAAGTAGGATATACACCATAGCTCATCATTGGATCGATAAAGTTGTCGGGATATGGGTTATAGAGACTCAACAGGTTCTGTCCTGTCACATTGACACGTACAGACTGAGCGCCTAAGATAGTACAAACGTTCTTCGGTAACTTATAAGCCACTGTCAGACGGTTCAAGGTCACACGACCGCCGTTGACACGCCAGAATGTAGAAGTCTTGTTGTTCACACTTGAGTAACGCAGGTTCGGATAGTAAGCTTCACGGTTGGCTGCCATCAGCAGGTTGCCCTCTGCGTCATAGATATCGTTATATACGAACATGTTATCCGGATTCCAGAACGAAGGCATGTTGATATACTCCAACATTTTATAGCCTAAGCTGCTGTTAGATGCGACACCATCGCTCGGAGCCAAGGCACTTCCCGGGAGGAAACTGTAACCACCCCAGCTGGCACCCAGCTGAGCAGATACAGAAAGGCTCTTATAGTCAGCACTCAGATTGAGGGAGAAGTGATAGGGATTAGAACGATGAGAGAGCTCTACCTCATCAAGACCGTCAACGATACCATCCGGTCCGTTATATTCGTGTGTTCCCTCAATGAGAGATCCACGGATATCCTTATATATCAACATACCCGGACGCACCTGGTCTTTGGTGAGACCCAGATAGCTGGTGATATTATATTTGGTGAAGTACTCCTCGATATCCTGGAAGCTGCGGAACATACCGATGCACTGCAGACCCCAAGTACCACGGTCAGTGCGCTCACCCTCACGGATTGACTTGTAGTAGTTGCTGGTGGGCCATTCCATCAACAACACCTTGTTGTCAGAGTAACCGGTATTCAACTGGATTTTATATTTGAAGTCCTTACCGATCTTATCACGCCAGGTGATAGAGATCTCAGTACCCCAGCTGTCCATCTTACCATAGTTCTGTGGAGCACCGGTAGCACCAACGGTCGTAGGGATAGTACCAGAGAATCCCAGCAACATCTCACGATCCCATACATAATAAGCATCGATATTGAAACCTAAACGGCTGTTCAGCACGCTGAAGTCCAAACCAAGATTACCCTTATATGACTTGTCCCAGTGAACATCCTTATTGATACGGGCTCCGTTGTTAGCGGTTATATGGCTACCTGCGATACCATTCTCACCGAAGATAGCACCCTTGTCGGCCGCGATGTTATAGGTCTGCATCCACTGCCATGCGGTGATATTGTCACGGCCAGTCAAACCGAAGGATGCACGTACCTTCAGGAAGTCGAGCCATTTCACACCCTGCATGAATTTCTCCTCGCTCATGATCCAACCAGCAGAGAGAGAGGGGAAGACACCCCAGTAGTTGTCTGGGTGGAACTTCTGTGAGGCATCCGAACGTATCAGGAACTCCAAGAGGTAACGATCATTATAGTTGTAGTTCAGACGGCCGATATATGAGAGTGTACCCGACTCGCTGCGTCCCCAAGTAGAACTGGTGTCACCACCGGCACTGGTATTCAGGGAGTTCGATTGTCCTGTAGAGAACTCATAAGGCTTGGTGCCTTGACCAAGCAAGTCTTCGTACTCCGACTCAGACTTCTCGACAGAGAACAGACCATTCACATTATGCATGCCGAACTGACGTGCATAAGAAACAGTGAAGTTCATCTGATAATTATCAGAACGGCTCATCGTACGCTGGATATAGCCACCGTCGGTACCGTTGGAGACCTGTGCGTTGTTGTGACCAAGAATAAAGTTGTTGTCGGCCAACACGACATTATTGTAGAAATCCTCCTGCCCGGGAACAAGCGTATAGAGGTGCTCGCCACTTCCGGAGCGCTGGTTCAGGCGATAGACAGAGAAAGCAGTACCGAACTCATTGCTCTTATCCGTCTTAATAGCCTTTGAGTAGCTGAAACGCAGTTTTAATCCCTTGAGTATCTTACTCCATCCGAACTCATAGTCAACAGATCCACTGATATAGAGATTGGAGTTCATATTACGCATATAATCACTGGAGTTCTGCAGATACTCGTAGTTATAGTTCTGGTTAGCAGCGAGTTCACCGTTGGTGATACCGTAGTTAGCCATAGGATAACCGTTGAGATACTCTGGGATATATCCCGGGTGAGCCAGCAACATGTTATAATCCTTATCAGACGTTGTGCTCTGCACCTTCATCAACGGCTTGTTCTGCTTGCCGTAGTCACCGGAAACTTGCAGAGAAGCTTTCAGCCACTTTCCCACCTTCACATCAGCACCGGCACGGAAGTTCCAGCGGTCGTAATCCAGTTTACCCAGGTTACCTTCCTGATCGAAATAGGAAACGCTGGCATAGTAATTGGCTTTCTCGGTGGCACCACTCAGATTCACACTGTGCTGCTGAGTAACAGCTGTCTTCCAGTGATCATCGAGCAGGTTATAGTTAAGACTCTTCATAGCCTCCAACTCATCTGCCTGGAAAAGGTCATAACGGGCATTGATATTGGTCTCTGTAGGATCAGCCATACGTACGGCATTCCACAGACGACCGTAGTTATAGGTACTCAGCATCTTCGGTGTGCTCACAGCATCCGTAAAACCGAAGGTTCCGCTGTAAGAGATCTGAGGAGCACCCTCCTTACCTTTCTTGGTAGTAACGAGCACAACACCGTTAGCGGCACGCGCACCATAAACGGCAGCGGCAGCATCCTTCAAGACAGAAATAGACTCGATGGAGTTAGGATCCAAGTTGTTGAAAGCATCGGAATCGAGGATAAATCCGTCGATAACATACAATGGTGACTGTGCGGTTACACCGATAGCACTCAGATCGCCGGCACCACGGATGGTGAGTGAAGAGGTGCTACCCGGACGATTACCGCCGCTGCTGATGCTCACACCGTTGATCAAACCGCGGAGAGAACCAGTAAGGTCGTTGGTAGCCAGGTCGGTAATCTCCTCCACAGGTACTGTCTCGACAGATCCTGTCAGGTGAGATTTCTTCTGTGTACCATATCCCACGACAACCACTTCCTCGATCATCTGAGCGTCTTCTTTCAGAACCACATTTGCAGCCTGTTTCATATCGGTGATTGTCTGAGAGATATAACCGATGAAAGAGATAACCAACTGACCCTTAGCCGGTACTGAGATGGTGTAGTTACCATCAAAGTCGGTAATAGTACCGGTAGTTGTACCTTTAACTTGTACGGTGGCACCGATGATAGGCTCTCCGGTCTCATCCACTACCGTACCTTTTACTGTAGTCTGTGCAGATGCATTCAGTGAGATGATTGACATCAGTAGCACCAGACAGATATAGAATAATTTATTTTTCTTCATAATAATCTTTCATTTTAGAGCGTTACTGATTTATTGCAGCCAACGGGGATCACCAATCGTGCTGGAGATAGCACCCTTTGCCTTCATGTTAATACCACCGTCGTCTTTTGTCAGGTCAAGAGGTTGCAGCCATGCTTTCAATTCATCAACATCAGCGAAGCCATAAGCATCTTCCTCCGTACAGAAATTGAAGTCGTTGGCAAAGCGTGCACCGTCACCGGAGGCTATCGTAGTATAAGAGGTGTTCTTATCCTTCGAGTTGATAATGGTACAGTTTCCTTGCAGGAATTTCTGCAGACGAGCACAATAATACAGCACATTATTATTAAAGGTAATGGTATATGCAGCGTTGTTCGGTGTGTTGTTGGCAAACTCCTTGTCAGAGAATGTCATAATGAAGGTGTTGTCTGTCAGTGTGGCACTACCGGTAGTAGAGTCAAACATTGTTGACATATTGTTTCTATTGAAACGGATCATACGATTCTTAGCATTGCTCTGGATATTGTAAATAGTGCTGTTCTTTATAGTGACATTACGGATAGCACAGGATCCCCATGACTGTCCTTCTTTATAATAACAGGTTTGTCCATAGCAGCACAATACGGCAGCGTCACCAAACTTTGTTCCGTTGTTGTCCAACTGAACGATACAGTTGTCTATACGAACATCCACTGCAGACCACGCCTTTTCACCTATGTAGAACAGACACATCTTGACATTTTTGAACATACACTCTTGGAAGATCAGAGGATCATAGAGAATATAACACTTGTCTGGGAATCCGAAGTTCGGACCTTCGAGAGAGGAAGGAGGATTGTTGGAACACTCCACAACACCCTTTGAGTTCTGCTCTGTCGCATCAAACTTTATCCATTTGATCTTCAGTCCGGCACCTGTACGGATCACACCGTCGTAACCGATAGTAACGATTGGACGATAAACCTTGTCACCGCGGAAGGTTACCTTATGAGTTCCGAAGTCAACCTCAGAGTTGAGGGTATAGTTGCCATTAGCCTCCAACTCAAATGCCTGTTCATCATCAGTATCAATCATATGACTGTTGATAAAGTCAGCGATATCGGTTCCTACCGGTATCACCTGCGCGGGCACCATCGTACTGTAAGCATAGGTTGTGGCATCAACAGCATCCTTATTGTTGAGCTTGGCATTACCCAAAGTCCTTACACTAACGCTGTACTTGGTATCATCCTCCTTGTCAAAAAGGAAAGAAACTCCCTCCACCTCACCATCGAACAGCACGATGGGGTTGGCTGGATCATCCACATCTTCCACATGACAGTAGTAGCTGCTGGCACCTGGAACGACATCCCATTTTACACGAATACTCTCTGTACCATCAGCATTCACCACAGAGGAGAAATTATCCGCTGTCAAGGTGGGAGATACAAGCTGAGAATCGTGGACATCACTGACGAATGTCTCTTCTCCGTCAAATCCTCTCGCACAGGATGCAGACAGCAAGCACATCGGAATGGCAATTGCCGCAAGGCACACCCTACGCAAAGAACGAAGTTGACTCATGCTAAATAAATTTTTTTTGTTCATAGATTAATTAATTATAATAAAGATAATATTTTACAATAAGTTATACGCTATAAAAGGGCGTTATACACACAATTATTATTCTTATGACGAATTAATATATAAAAGTAACCATCTTAAAATGAAGATTATACCTTCATTAGGCTATTATAGGTTATTGTTTTTTTAGGTAGATTGATACTTCATTGAATGCAAATTTACAAAGTAATTTGGATTATACCAAATTAATTGTAAAAAAATATATCACAATGTTTTTTCAAGTATCATCCATCTCTTTAACAACGTTTAAGACACGCTATGAAAATCAAATATAATTTGCTTTTTCACTCACTTAGTGAATAAATTCTTCATGTTCGATAAAATAAAAAATTATTTTCTTCTCACTTAATCATATTTTTCGTACCTTTGCAGAAAATTTTTTGATAAAAAGATTCAATTCGATCAAAAACATGACAACGGATAATAACACTGTGCAGAAAGAGGCACTCGCATCGAAGTATGACCCACATGAGGTGGAGTCGAAATGGTATCAGTATTGGTTAGACAACAAGCTGTTCAGTTCCAAGCCTGACAGCAGGGAACCATACACTATTGTGATTCCTCCACCCAACGTGACCGGTGTTCTCCACATGGGGCACATGCTGAACAATACCATTCAAGATATACTCATTCGCAGGGCACGTATGAAAGGAAGGAACGCCCTCTGGGTACCGGGTACCGACCACGCCTCCATCGCAACGGAAGCTAAGGTGGTAAAGAAGCTTGCTGAGCAAGGTATCAAGAAGCATGACCTGACAAGAGAACAGTTTCTGAAGCACGCATGGGACTGGACGTACGAGCATGGAGGTATTATCCTGAAGCAGCTCCGTCGCCTGGGTGCCAGCTGTGACTGGGACCGCACCGCTTTCACGATGGATGAGAAACGGTCTGAGAGTGTCATCAAGGTATTCGTTGACTTATACAACAAGGGGTTGATCTACCGTGGCTTACGCATGGTAAACTGGGATCCGAAAGCACTTACCGCACTTTCCACCGAAGAGGTCATTTATAAAGAAGAGCACAGCAAGCTTTATAATCTAAAATACTATGTGGCTGATCTTAAGCAGCTGGAGAATGAGTCGCAGTTGATAGAAGAGGGAAATATCATCCACAAAGACGAGAAAGGCTATTACGCCGTGGTAGCCACTACCCGTCCGGAAACGATTATGGGTGATACCGCCATGTGTATCAACCCCAAAGACCCGAAGAACAGATGGCTGAAAGGACACAAGGTTATCGTTCCTTTAGTTAACAGGGTGATTCCCGTCATCGAAGACCGTTATGTGGAAATCGAGTTTGGTACGGGTTGTCTGAAGGTAACACCCGCCCACGACACCAACGACTATATGTTGGGTAAGACCCATCATCTCGATACCATCGACATCTTCAACGCCGACGGCACGATCAGCACCGAGAGTCCTTTGTATGTTGGAATGGATCGCTTCGACTGTCGGAAGAAGATTACCGTTGACTTGGCAGAAGCAGGATTATTGGAAAAGGCAGAAGACTATATAAATAAGGTGGGCTACTCAGAGCGTAACCCTGATACGGCCATCGAGCCACGACTCAGCATGCAGTGGTTCCTGCGCATGCAGCACTTCGCCGATATTGCGCTGCCTCCTGTCATGGAAGGTGAGATGAACTTCTATCCGGAGAAATATAAGAATACATATAAGAACTGGCTGGAGAATATTCAGGACTGGTGTATCTCTCGACAACTGTGGTGGGGACATCGCATACCTGCCTACTACATCCGTCATGAAGAAGAGAACTTCGTGGTGGCAGAAACCCGTGAAAAAGCTTTAGCACTGGCACGTGAGAAGACTGGTGATGAGACACTTACTGATGCGGACCTACACCAAGAGGAGGATGCGCTCGACACATGGTTCTCTTCCTGGCTGTGGCCCATCTCCCTCTTCGATGGCATCAACAATCCAAATAACGATGAGATCAAATACTACTATCCCACAAGTGATCTGGTTACCGGACCTGATATCATTTTCTTCTGGGTGGCACGTATGATCATGGCTGGTGAGGAATACTTAGGAAAGTATCCGTTTAAGAATGTCTATTTCACCGGTATCGTACGTGACAAACTTGGCCGTAAGATGTCAAAATCCTTAGGAAACTCCCCCGACCCCATCGCTTTGATAGATAAGTTCGGTGCCGATGGCGTACGTATGGGAATGATGCTCTCTGCACCCGCCGGTAATGATATCCTTTTCGATGAGGCTCTCTGTGAACAGGGACGTAACTTCAACAATAAGATATGGAATGCGTTTCGACTGGTGAAAGGCTGGGAAACAGCTGATATCGAACAGCCGGTATCCAATAAGATTGCCGTAGCATGGTTTGAGGCAAAACTGAAGAAGGTGAGCGAGGAGCTGGATGATCTCTTCTCTAAATACCGTATCTCTGAAGCCCTGATGGCTGTTTACCGTCTCTTCTGGGATGAGTTCTCCAGCTGGTATTTGGAGATGATCAAACCGGTTTATCTGAAACCTATCGACCGCACTACCTTCAACGCCACCTTACATTTCTTCGAACAACTGCTGGAGATGCTGCACCCCTTTATGCCGTTTATCACGGAAGAGCTGTGGCAACATCTCTATGACCGCAGGAATGGAGAGAGTATCATGGTGAAGGTAGTTACCATTGATGCACCGTGTGAGGATGACAACCGTCTGATTGACGATATCGAACAGGTGAAACAGATTGTCAGCGGCATTCGTGCCGTGCGTAACCAAAAGAATATCGCACAGAAAGAGGCACTCACCTTGCAAGTGATCGGAGAGAACCATCTCTCAGAATATGACGAGGTGGTCAGGAAGATGGCAAACGTATCAGCTATCAATATTGTAAGCGATAAGTCATCCGACGCATCCAGTTTTATGATCGGCACCTATGAATATGCCGTACCTCTCGGTGATCTGATTGACATAGAGGCAGAACTGAAGAAGCTTGAGGCACAACTCGCTCATCTTGAAGGTTTTCTCGGTGGTATCATGAAGAAACTCTCCAATGAGCGATTCGTGGCGAATGCACCTGAAGCCGTGGTGGCCATGGAACGTAAGAAGCAACACGACTCTGAGGAAAAGATTGCCGCTCTCAAAGAGACAATGGCAGAATTAAGAAAGAAACGGTCATGAAAAGGATATCGTTGTTATTAATGGCTTTCATCGCTCTGTTCATCAGTTGTGGTGGGCACGATGATCCAGAGCCGGATCCGGATACAGGTCCTGCCGAGCAGACCATACTGATGTATATGCCATGGGCAGGAGATGATTTATATCCTTATCTCCTGAAGAATATCAATGCGATGGAGACAGCCATTATCAACAACGGTGGTTTAGGGAACAAGAAACTGATGGTCTTCCTCTGCATCAATCCCACCAGGAGTATGCTCATCAGTGTGGATTATAATAAAGGTGAATGTGTGCGTGACACCCTGGAACATGCCAGCTACGGCACGATAGAACCCAGTTACACAACAGTCACCGGTATCTCTGATATATTTAACAAGGTGAAAGCCTCCGCACCGGCGCGCTCCTATGCGCTGATCGTTGGCTGTCATGCTTTGGGATGGTTGCCAAAGGGCACCTCTGTCACCAGTTATTTTGGTCTGAGCAAGAGCACCGGTTCCTATCATCCAAGATATGTGCCTGTTACGCGTTTCTATGGCAACTCCGGAGATGAGCGTCAGCAAGCGGAGATCACCACCCTGGCGACAGCTGTCAAACAGTCATTTGGAAAGACTGATTATATCCTTTTCGACAACTGTTATATGTCAGGGATAGAAGTTGCCTACGACCTGAAAGATGCCACTGACTATCTCATCGCCTCCCCCACAGAGGTGTTGGGTGATGGTATGCCATACGCTACTGTGGGTCGTAACCTGCTGAAAGGTGACTACAATGGCGTCGTTGACGGCTTCTATAACTATTATAAGAATTACACCATCACTTTCAAAGACGGGCATACAGAAGACTATAGCTGTGGTACGCTGGCAGTAATCAACTGTGAGGAGCTGGATGCTATGGCATCGCTGATGAAAACGATCAACAGCCAGTTCACCTTTGATGCTGCCAACAGGGAGAAGGTTCAGGTGATGGACGGTATTGAGCCAACCATTTTTTTCGACATGGGTGACTATCTCGACTACCTTTGTCCGGATGCTTCTTTGTTGTCGCAGGCAAAGGCACAACTCGACAAGGTGGTTCCCTACAAGCGAAGCACCGGCATGTTTTATTCCACATATAACGAGCAGAAAACCTTAACGAGTAAGTTCTCGGGCATTACCATTTCCGACCCGACGAATAACAGCAAGGTTACAAAAGCCCTCACCACCACGGCATGGTGGAAAGCAAGTCATTAAGAATAGGAGAGATAACTCTAAAATCCCGTCCATGTCTGACGCCACAGGGTACGGGCCATCTCATCCCACCGCTGTATCGTAGCACCGAAGAAGTCGGCGGTATAACCATTGAGCATCTTCGTGGCCTCTTTGGTATTCTCCTTGCCATCCTTATCTGTACTGACCAGATTCTTATACATCTGCTCCACGAAAGGCAATTCGCGCATACCTTTCTCAATGAAGTAATCCCGCAAAGGCTCTAAGGTCTTACGGTAAGTACCCCATCTGACTGTTGCCAGTCTGTTAGCCTTGCGATAATGCCACAGGGCGGCATCGTCACGATCCACATGCTGTCCACAAATGCCTAACAACTTCGGTAGTTTCGTCGTTCCGCAGAAGATAGGGAAACGAGGACTCTCACCAGGGTTGTCAAGAGCCACCCACGCGATACCGCCTACTGCATCAGGCAACCAGGAGCGTAACTGTATCACGGTGCTGTAGGCACACCACGGCACACTGACGGTACGGATATTCTTCATCACAGAGTCGCCCATGGCATAATACATATTAATCTCATCGGGGCGCATCCAGGGATTAGAGTAAGGTGACACAATACTGTCTGGCTCATTCTCGTTGATTGTGCCATCCTTACCTTTCTTGTTAGGATTAGGAATCTTATGACGACTGCTCAGATTTCTTGCCGTTCCCTCATAATAACTGCCGAGTAGGCGCATCACTTGTTCCACGCTCACTTTCTTGTCAGGTTTTACACTTAATGGTAGGTTCTCCACGGTATCGCTGAGATGTAAGGAAGGAGCCATGGTGTTCATAATGAAAAATTCCCTCACGCTATAGTTTTTCACCTCTTTTGAATAGTTCGTGCCACTGTATGCTTTCCAAAAGCAGAACTCTCCTTTCCCGTCCCAGAGTCTTAGCTTTTTTGCCACGTCAAAAACATTTTCCGAAGCCATATAGCGATCCTTGTCTTTCAGATTCAAGGAAGAGATACGACAGATATTGGCCGATACGGAAATCTCATCATCAGGGATACGTACTGCCGCCCATACCCCGCCGACCTTATCAGGGCCTTCACCGAAGATCTCAAAGATCCAAACCTCATTCTTATCAGCTATCGTCAGACACTCGCCACTGTCGCAATAACCATACTCTTTTACCAGTTGACCAATTAATTGGATCGCCTCACGGGCAGTAGAGCAACGCTCCAGCGCTATCCTTTCCAGTTCCTCTATCCTAAACAGTCCTTTACTGTTCTTCAGTGTATCACGACCGGAGATAGTGGTCTCACCCATACCCAACTGTTTCTCATTCAAACAGGGATATGCCGTATCAAGATAACGGTAGGTATGACGCACCTGGGGTATCACGCCTTTACGGTACATCTTCGTACTGTCCGCTGAACTCTGAGTGTGCATCCTTCCATCATAGATCGCTGTGACGGTATCTTTCTTATAGTCTTTTGCAGATACCATCTCCATCCAAGTGCGATACCACGAGTCACAGGTGTGTGAGGTGATGACCGAGCCATCTGTCGAGGCTTTCTTCCCCACCATGATACTGGTACACGACATACGTCGCATACCCTCCATCGTCTGTTCATCCACCTGTGCGGAAACACTCAGAGACATCATTGTGATACCTGCCATTAAAAAGAAATAATATTTTTTCATATCATCGCATTTTTATATTCCATTTTTATAAACAGCAAAAGTACGGAAAAAACATGGAAGTTCCAAATAAATCCCAGACTTGTTTTTCTTCTCTTCTACACTGGTAAATTAAAAAGACAAATTATTTTGTCATTTGCTCACTTATTTGTATATTTGTGGGATAAAATCAACATATGAAGAGATTACTACTGATATTCTTATTGTCACTCGGCACGATGACAATGATTGCCCAAGAGGGAATAGATCGCCGGTCACTGGTAGAACGGCATGCGCCACAGATAACACGTATTCATCCCCTCGACGCACTGTCAGTGGGAAACGGAAGATTTGCCTTTACCGTAGATGCCACGGGGTTGCAGTCATTCCCTGAATACTACAGCACGGGGGTACCGCTCGGCACACAGAGTCAATGGGGATGGCATTCTTTCGACAATCCGGAAAAACTACGGTTTGAGGAAACGCTGCAAGAGGTTGACCTCGGTCATGGACATAAAGAACCATATTCCATACAAAGGAAAGACACGCCCCGAGGGGTGGCCGCATGCGATTGGTACCGGGTCAATCCTCACCGCTTGCATCTTGGAATCCTCGGTTTTGATTTTCTTCCCAACGAAAAAGACAGTCTTCACAACATCCATCAGCAACTGGATCTCTGGAAAGGTGTCATCAACAGTCATTTCACGAGAGGAAAGGACAACTACGATGTACGTACTGCCGTAGATCCTTATGCCGACATGGTTATCGTGGAGATGGTTAATACAGCACACACACCGCTTGTGATCCGTTTCCCCTACCCTACAGGCGGACACAGTGACGATGCTTGCGACTGGCAGCAAGAGGACCAGCATCTGACAACATGTATCCACCCATCCGCACAAGGAACGATTCTCAAGCGTACCTTGGGAGAGACGACATATTATGTCTCTATGAGATGGAAAGGAGATGCCGAAGTTCAAAAAAAAGACAGACACTCGTGGCGCCTCATCCCCAAAGAAGACCATCTCATCGTCACGTGTAGTTTCTCAGAAACGCAACCGGACACAATTCCTGAAATCGAGGACTATCCTTTCAAGGCAGTCGAAAAGTATTGGAATCATTTCTGGACCAAGGGGGCTGCCGTTGATTTCTCGCACTGTACAGATCCGAGAGCCTACGAACTGGAACGAAGAGTAGTCCTCAGCCAATATCTCCTTGCCATTCAGTGTGCGGGAGACATCCCACCGCAGGAGACCGGACTCACATACAACTCCTGGTTCGGTAAGTTCCATCTGGAGATGATCTACTGGCATGAGGCATGGATGCCACTGTGGAATCATCCGGAGTTGTTGGAGCGTACCATGAAGTGGTACCATCAGGCAGCACCTAATGCAAGGACCATCGCGCAACGACAAGGCTTCCAAGGATTGAGATGGATGAAGATGACCGATCCCAGCAGTATCGAAGCTCCCTCGAGCGTTGGTAGTTATCTCATCTGGCAACAGCCACATATCATCACGCTGGCAGAGTTGATATACCGTCGTACCCATCATCAGGCTTTCCTTGAAGAGTATTATCCACTGATAGAAGAGACCGCTACGTGGATGGCCGACTTCATCAGCTATGACAAGAAAAACAAACGATATATTCTAAAAGGATTCATTCCCGCACAGGAAACACTCAAGGCAGCAGAGACCTACAATGCTCCTTTCGAACTGTCATACTGGCATTTTGCCTTACAGACCGCCCAACAGTGGCGTGAGCGGATGAACCTCCCACGAAATAAGTCTTGGGATAAGATTATCTCACGGTTATCACCCTTAGCGGCTGATGAGGAAGGAAAATATCTGGCGGCGGAATCCGCACCCGACACGTACCGTGATATTCGCTTTACCTCCGACCATATGGCGGTATTGGGTGCCCTGGGCATCCTGCCCATGAATAATCTCATCGATAAGGAAAAGATGAAGAAGACACTCGACTGGGTGTGGGAGAACTGGAACTGGGACAAGACCTGGGGATGGGACTATCCCATGACAGCGATGTGTGCCGCACGGCTGGGTGATACAGAAAAGGCAATTGGTGCCCTACTGATGAATAATCGTACGAACACCTATCTGGTAAGTGGCCACAACTACCAAGATGCACGGCTACGACTCTACTTACCCGGCAACGGCGGACTGCTCACCGCCATAGCGATGATGTGTGCCGGATGGGATGGTCAAGAGAAGCATCATCCCGGATTCCCCGATAATGGGAAATGGGACGTACGTTGGGAAGGGCTGATGCCGTTACCGTAAATGAAGTGAAGTTAAAAGGATACAACCATGAGAAAAACATTATTATTACTACTGTTCTTGTCGAGTATCTCACTCCGGGCACAGTATGTGCCGGCACCGGAGAATCTGCAGGCACGACAACAGTTTGAGGGATTTCGTTTTGGTATTTTCCTGCATTGGGGCATCTACAGTGAGTTCGCCCAAGGAGAATGGTATCTCAATACCGGTAAGTTGAATAAGGACGAGTACGCCAAAGCCGCCTCTTGCTTCTACCCTATTCACTTTGACGCCCATGAATGGATCAAAGCGTTCAAGGAGTCAGGCGCGAAGTATATCACTTTTACCAGTCGTCATCATGATGGTTTCTCCATGTATCATACGAAAGAGAGTAAATATAATATTGTGGATGCCACGCCCTATCACAGAGACGTGTTGAAAGAGTTGTCGGAAGCCTGTCTGCAGGAAGGGATACAGTTCCACCTCTATTATAGTATTCTCGACTGGATGCGGGAGGATTATCCCTTAGGACGTACCGGTCATGATACGGGAAGGAATATGAGGCCCAACTACAACACCTATTTTCAGTTTATGAAGAATCAGGTGTGTGAGCTGCTTACCAACTATCCTAATGTGGCAGCCCTTTGGCTGGACGGTTGGTGGGATCATGATTATGAAATGAACACTTTCGATTGGCGCATGCCTGAGTTCTACCGTTATATCCACTCGCTGAAGCCAGCATGTCTGATTGGTAATAATCATCATGTGAGTCCCATCGAGGGAGAAGACTTCCAGATGTTTGAGCTTGACCTGCCGGGGGAGAACAAGGCAGGGCTGTCAGGCCAGGAGATCAGTGAACTGCCGTTGGAGATGTGTCAGACGATGAATGGTATGTGGGGTTATAGTGTTGCCGACCAGAATTATAAATCTGCGGAAGAGCTGATCACGTTGATTATCCATGCTGCCGCCAAAGGTTGTAACCTCCTTCTGAATATCGGTCCTCAACCTAACGGAGAACTGCCTGCATTAGCCCTCGACCGTTTACAAGGAATTGGCAGATGGATGAAAATTTATGGTGAGACGATATATCATACGCAACAGGGTATTGACGATCCTTCATGGGGAGTCACCACCCAAAAAGACGATATCACCTATATCCATGTCCTCAACACCAGTTGTAACCAAGTGAGATACAACACGACGAGACGTCCCAGGGTGGTGAAGGATTTTGTCACAGACAGGGTGATCAAATGTAATTACGACAAGAAGAAAAAGTGTATCATCATACCTCTGGATGGTGTTACCGGCACCCCGGACCGTGTTATCACCATAGTAGAATAAACGATGAAAAAGATTTTGGAGGTCTGCTGTGGTTCACTGACGGATGTGATCCACGCGGTGGAAGGAGGTGCGGAGCGTATTGAGCTCTGCACGGCGCTCAGTGTGGATGGACTCACTCCCTCGACAGGGCTGACAGAACAGGTACGCAGGATGTTCCCCACCCTTCTCCTTCATGTTCTCATCCGTCCGAGAGAGGGCTGTTTCGTATATAATGAAGAGGAGAAGGAGGTCATCCTACGGGATATCAGACATGCTGTTGCCGTTGGTGCCGATGCTATCGTTAGCGGCGCATTGACAAAAGAGGGTGACATCGATATTCCTTTTGTCCGAAGAATGATCGAGGATTGCGGAGCGTGTCCTCTCACCTTTCATCGAGCCTTTGATGTTTGCAGAGACCCTCTCCATGCCTTACTGGTATTAAAGGAGTTGGGAATCGGAAGGATTCTCACAAGCGGACAGCAGTTAACAGCCGAAGAGGGAATACCCCTGTTGAGACAGTTGGTTCGTGTTGCCGAGGGGAGTCCCATCATCATACCCGGAGGTGGTGTCAACAGCAGTAATGTCCAGAAGATAATACGAGAAACAGGTGTTCACGAGATTCATGGCTCTTGTAGAAACGGTACTGCCTCAACAGTCACCACAGAGGTGGCAAAGATTCTGTCACTGATAAACTTTTAGAGTTTCTGTATCACCTTCATCATCTGTTCTCCCAAACCGATGGTATAGCCTTGTTGTACGAATACCACCCGGTTAAAGGTATCACAAATAAGGAATATGGGTAGGTTGTTGTTTTTCAATTTCATCTCACGGCGTATCTCCGCGAGGACAGCATTGTTTCTGTCAGCACCCCAGACGACAGTATTCGGGAGATGGTCGAACTCACTGAAATTGAAACGTTGACAGGCGTCCTCATCAGCCAGCAATAAGATCTGTTTACGTCCCCACTGCTCAAAATCTTTTTTATAAAGAGAGATATCACGGAGCGCATGGTTGGTTGGTTCGTCGTTGGGGCCGATGATACCTATTATATAATAACCCCGACCTGTGGTGGAGAGCAGACTCTTCTCCTGTTTATCTGAAAGGTCATAATAGAGGGCCTCGGCGTTCATATTACCGATAACCTGAATACTCTCCTTACTCTCCCTCATCGTAAAAGACAACCGAGTATCCTGATCTTTATGAACGGAGAATTTCTCCATGTGTACCAACACACCACCCTGAGCCAGACGAGTACCTACGGTGAGTATATACTCTCCTTCATCCAACATCACCCCTTGGGAGAAATCTCTTTTCCACGTAGCCTCCTCGGGATAGTTCATCAGTTGCATCTCCCCATCGTGAAGTCTGCTGATCGTGAAATGGATATAGTATTTGGGATCCTCATAAAAAGATGTCGGCACATAATCCAACAACAACCGCCCCTGAGGTGCTACCGTGGCTTGTCGCTCCTCAAAAGACACATCCTTCCATTGCCGGGTTTCATAGTATTGCAGCTTGCCATCAACAGGATTGATACGTGCAGGCATGCCAAGACTTCTCGCTACCGAGACAAAGAAGATAGACCGTCCGAGTTTATCCGTCTTTCTCTCACGATAGACACTCATCGGCAACATCCGTAAAGCCTGTGGGTTCTGATCATCGACAACCGTAATATTCTTACGGCACCATTCTGCCAGATCAGCAGGAGAGTTGATTCCACTCATCTCCTTACGGAAGAACTGCTTATAAGGGGTGAGCATCTCATTCTCAACCCGGGGAGAGAGCACATAGTGACGATAGATGAAAGAGGTATCCGTACTGAACGACAACTCGTTGTCATGAAGAACGTCGAGGGTGACATCCCGCCAGTCTTTAGCAGAAAGCACTTCGAGCAACTGTCTCGCCTGAAGGGAATCTTTGGTGTATTCCAGGAAGGTGTTTATTACCTGATGATTACCACGATATCGCTCATCAGTCATTGTCTGCTCATAGGCTTTACGGATGGCATCTTCCTCAGCCAACCGCAAATTGTTCTCTTTCCGTTGTGCCTCACTGACAGATGGTAACGAGGTCTGTACAGGTGGCGGTGTAATCTCCAAGTCCCATCGTTCAGGAAGAAGCTCGTCCCTGAGTACCAGACGAATCTCATGACTGGTAGTAAACGATACCTTTTGATAAGCTACTTTCTTGTTCTTTGTCACCCATAGCAACATATCACCCTTTCCGGCGGTGAGTGAGGCGATGCCTTTACTGTCAGTATATTTATGGGCTACGGTATAGAACTCGGCATAATTATACAACTTAAAAGCCACCATAGCATTCTCCACGGGATGTCCCTGTGCATCCACCACCTTCACCGTAACTGTACTGGTAGGAGCATAGTTATCCACCACATTGATCTCCGTATAACAGGGAGTCTCAGTCATCACCTCCTCAGGACCATCATAATGCCCGAACACCTTCGTATGCATCAGCATGCCACGAGAGGCACTCTCATTAAACCACCCTAAGTTGAGGACGGGCTCCGGCTCACAGGCTCCAAGAAAATACCACCTGCCATCCGCCCAGGCCTCTACCCAAGCGTGGTTATCATCGGTATGAGCCCAACGGGGGGTATATACCTGTCGGGCAGGAATACATACGGACCGTAAGGCCGCGACTAAAAAAGTTGACTCCTCTCCGCACCGTCCGTACGCCGTCTTTACCGTGGCTAACGGACTGCTTGTGCGGGCGTCACTGGGACGGTAGGTCACCTTCTCATGGCACCAGTGGTTCACTTCTAAGATAGCTTCCTTCATCGTCATTGTCTTAACCCGTTCTTTCAGTTCCTGAAAAAACACCTGACGGGCGCTGTCCAGATTCTCGTTGTTCACCCGCGGAGGTAACACAAAATGTCTGAACTCACGCTCAGGCACCTCACCCCCCCATGGCATTTCCTTGCGAGCCTGAAGTGACAGTTGAATCTGTTTTTGATAGTAGGAAGGGGGATAGTCTGCTCTGTCGGGCAATGACAGATATTGATAAAGGAAGTCTGAATAATCCTTCTCCGATGGTTGTGCATATAGTGACACTCCTGTCAATAAGAGTATGGTGATATGAATGATACGAGTTCGCATGATCTGTTTCTATTTGAATGGCTTCAATATTTTCATTAATATTCTATCGTAACATGATAGCTGTCAAGATTCTACCTGACAAAACTCCTAATCTGCGGGCAGAGAAAAACTCATGAGGATTATTAAACGTGCAGACAGCGGCTTCATGAATATGGCAGTCCGCGACACCAGCATCCGTCAATAGCAAACGGTTACACAGGGGTAAGTTAATATGCCACTTCTCATATCTTACAGCGATAAGGTGCATGGGAAAGTCTGACTGTGAGAAAGCGTCATATACCTCTTGCCCCACCTCAAAAGCATCTAATGAGATGCCCGGCCCGATGACAGCCATTATATCTTTCGGCTGTGAGGAGAAGTGCTCGACCATTGCAGAGAGAGCGTGGTTTACGATACGAGCCACTGTTCCTCGCCACCCCGCATGTACCACGCCACAGGCATGATGGACTGGATCGTAAAGAATCAGAGGGATACAGTCTGCCGTAGAGACACCGATACATACCTTCCTCTCCCTGGTTATCAGAGCATCCACACCTTCGAGAAGATGATGACGTCCTGAGTCGTCCTGGTCCAGAAAGTGATCGTCAATAAGGCGTATCTGCGTACCATGCGTCTGATGTGGCATAATGAGATGGTCTGTTGTGATTTCCAACAACTGACAGAGTGAGCGGCGGTTCTCTTTAACATCATCAAAATCATCACCACAATAGCTATTTACATTAAAGGAGGCATAGTCTCCTTTACTCACTCCACCATACCTTCGGGTACTAAAAGCTGTTACCTTTTCATCAAGATAATATTGTAGAAGTGTATCATTATGCATGATGCAAAGGTAATAAATTATCCGCACCTAATAGCATCATTCAAAAGATTTTTACTGCACGGCGTAGAAATCCTTATTCATTTGAGAATACAAAGTTGCATGTTCTATTAAGCATGTGACAATATTATTTTTAATAAATTATTTGATAATTCAAAATAATCAAGTAAATTTGCACAGAACAATAATATATCAGAGAATAGAAAACATATAAGACAGATAAGTGTTGACTCTTTGATTCTCGTATTCCTAAATCGCCAATATTTACAGATGTCCGGGATGATAAAAGTTGATGCTCACGTTAATGCGTGGGCTGATGCTTGTATTTGGACATGAAGCGTTTGGCGATGCTCGGAATACAAATACATAGGATCAGACTCACGCATTTCTTTTTATATACACTTAGTAATCAGCAAACAAATGTACACAGCTTTTATTT
>FLNV01002083.1_pt1 | contig 41629 bp, 33 predicted proteins | sample 1140351 | NCBI WGS metagenome assembly FLNV01 (sample SAMEA3878207, study PRJEB12797) | bioreactor metagenome | biome: Moose rumen | place: Sweden | collected 2011-10
GATAATTGCTTTGAAAGAAAGTTTCAATTTTTATGAAAAGTGTCACTATTTAACTTAACTAACAGATAGTAAGCATGTTAGACATAGTGATGCTTTTTCTTAAAGTGTCACTACTATTTTGTGATAGCAAAACAACTTGTTTTGCTGTGTAAAGTGGCACTTATTCAGTGTTTAGAGGTACTTTCCTTCATACAAAAACAACTTGTTTTGCTTTTTTAGCAGATATCTCTTTATGCCAAAGCCTGCAACTTTTATTGCGCTCCATATGTCTATAAATCCGAGAAAATGGTATTTGATTTGTCTCCATATGTTGATAAATTTCAAAATAGTGATACTTAGTGTAACTTTTTTGCAAAGTGTCACTGTGTATAAACTGTTGAGGTTCAGTAGATTACGTCAAATAGTGATACTTTGAGTATTTTCTTTAAAAAAAATTTGCAATAGCAGTCGGTCAGTTTACGATAGTCTGATGTAGGAGCTCCTGCTCAACCTCAATTAGTGTTTTTGGGTGATGCATCGCTGAAGTCAGGAAATAATTTTTCTTCTTAGATTATCCAATTACCCTTTCCTTGGGTAAGCCATCCCTTCCTCAGCTATTTTTCATGCATATATCGTTTCAGCGTTGGCTCACGCCTTAGTAACGAACGCTCAATCAAAAACAAGTCATGACCTGGCATACTCCTCTCTCACTGCAGCCAAAGTTAACTCACAAATCTACTCTCCCGACATTCATAGTGATTTATGCGATATCCATCCCCAACACTTTCTCCACTATCGGTGCCATGTCGTAGTACTTGTATTCTGCCAGACGGCCACCGAAAATGACGTTATTCTCTTTGGCTGCGAGTTGACGATATTGTTCAGCAAGCGCATTATTACGCTCGTCATTCACGGTGTAATAAGGCTCCATGCCCTCTTTGTACTCCGTAGAATACTCACGGCTGATGACAGTCTTCTTGCAGTCATACACCTCCTGGCCGAACATCTCGAAATGCTTATGTTCGATGATGCGTGTATAAGGCACCTCAGCCTCCGTATAGTTCATCACTGCATTGCCCTGATAGTTCGGCGTGTCGAGTATCTCCTCCTGGAACGATACCGTGCGCCATTCCAACTTTCCAAGTCTATAATCGAAATATTCGTCGATTGCTCCTGTATATACGATCTTGTCAGCCATACTTTCCCAGTAAGGGCGGTCTTCAAAGAAATCTGTATTCACTTTCGTCTCAACACCTTCAAGCAGACCGTCTATCAACTTATTATAGCCACCGATGGGAATACCCTGATATTTATCATTGAAATAGTTGTTGTCATGAATAAAACGCACAGGCAGACGCTTGATGATAAACGAGGGCAGTTCCGTGCATTTCCGGCCCCACTGCTTCTCTGTATAGCCCTTGATCAATGCCTCATAGATGTCCTTGCCTATCAGCATCAGCGCCTGTTCCTCCAGGTTCCGAGGTTCTGACACACCTGCAGCCTTCATCGCAGCAACAGCCTCAGCCTTCTGCTCCTCAATCTTTGCTTTTGCTTCGTCTGGAGTCAACACGCCCCACATCTGGTAGAATGTGTTCATATTGAAAGGCAAATTATACTGCTTCCCTTTATAATTAGCTATCGGAGAATTCGTATAGCGGTTAAACTCCACGATAGAGTTCACAAAGTCCCATACCTGCTTGTTAGAAGTATGGAAGATATGAGCTCCATACTTATGCACATTGATACCCTCAATATGCTCGCAATAGACATTGCCGCCCAGATGAGGGCGCTTGTCAATCACCAAACACTTCTTACCCATCTGCTTGACCCGATAGGCAAAGGTGGCGCCGAACAAGCCGGAGCCCACTATCAGATAATCGTATATCTTAATCATTTATTCTAAATCCTCATTATGGAGTTTAAACTTTGATTTTATCATTTCAATCAACATCATTGAAGATGATGTCTTTGCTAAATATTGCCCACATAAATAGACTAAAGCGCATCCTACAATTGTAACAAAGACAAATGGCCAGCCTGAGCTATATACTCCAATCATATAAGCAATAAATATAAAAGACAGAGACAGAGTAAGATTGATTGAGGTGTCTTTGAAATTATAGAATCGAATTGGAGTTTTCTTATATATAAAGACAAGCATAACACAAAGTATCAAGATTTCAGCAAATACTGAAGATATTGCCGCACCTGACGCACCAAAATAGGGTATCAGCAACAGGTTAAGAGTAAAGTTGGATACTGTACCAGTTAATAATAAGTAAAGAAAAGCTTTGTCCAAACCAAAGCCCAATAGAATCTGTATGCCTGTCAGATTATTAAACCCGATTGCGACAACTGTAAATATGATTATCTGTAATGGAATGATTGTCCCATAAAATTGCTCTCCAAAAAAAAGAGGAACAAATACAGGAGCAACAACCATTACTCCAAATGCTATTGGAAAACTCATAAAGGAGACTATGGAGAAAGACTTATTCATCAATTTATTGATCTCACTCCAGTTTCTTTCCTCTTTCAACTTGGCTATTCGTGGTAATGCCACGGCTGCCAAACTAGTTACGATTGGAACTAAAGCCTTGGAAAGATGCGTTGCACAATTATAGTACCCCACCTCATCATAGTCTGCCATAAATCCTAACATCAACGTGTCAAGTATTGTATATACAGATATTGCAATAGAAGAAGAGAATAATATAAACAATGGTTTTATGTGACGATTCCCTGATAATGTAAAGTAAGGATGAATTCCAGACTGATACAGTTTGACAAAGTTCCATATCTCGTTGAGGACAACTGCTGCTGCATTTAAAGCAACATAGATTAATAGATCACTCTTTTCCTGAACTAATAAAAACAATAGGATTACACTTAATGTCTTTATGATTAATGAACGAAGGGTGATATAGCCAAACTCTTCCTTTCCCTGAAAGAACCAATCTATTTTAAATGGTGTCATGTACAGGATTATACCAGACACCAAGAATATAACATAGTTTTCATTCAACTGAGGAATAAAGAAAAGAGTTAGGAACATCAGAATACTACAAATGAATGTAGCTATAACGGATATGGATATAATTTCGGAAATAAACTTTGCCTGTTCGTCAATGTCATCTTTTATTTTGGCCACCTCACGAATTCCATAATAAGGTATTCCTAATGCTGCGAATAACGCAAACCAGCCTGCATAAGTATTGGCGAAATTGAATAGTCCAACTCCATCAGGCTCCAATACACGAGACACATAAGGAGCCGTTATCAAAGGAAATAATACCTTTGATATGTTGAGCAATATATTATATAGAAAATTACGTTTAATCGACTTTGCCATGAATTCTTTCGTGCTGTTCTAAGCAGTCAGTTTGTAAGTTGTTTTTTTGTTTCATAAGCTTCCGACCAGAAAGCACGAAATTTTCCATTAAAAAAAAGAATTAGCACAGACCATAAAATAAGATTTCTTATAATTGCGGAGAATGTTATAGACTCAAACATTTTATTTGCAAAAAAAGAAAGGAAACAAGCTTTAGGCATATAACTGCCATACCAAAGCATCCATATATTCATCTGGCCATTGCACCAAAATTCAGAGGTTACTGTTTTGCGATAGAAATAAGCAGCTATCAAAGAAACAAGACCTGCTAACAAGACCGCACCGAATGCCCCCCAATCCACAAAGAAATTATAATAGGTTGTATAAACATTCCCTAATGGGAAGCCATCATAATTATTAAAAGCCAAATCCGGGTAGTTCGCTCTGCCAATCTCTGAGTCATACAATCTCTGGTCTATTTTGTCATACAAGCCACAAAAAGTGTATTGTAAGAACCTTCCACTATCATTACCTTGATCAAATGGCATCTGAACATAGTCATCAAGGTTTTTAATCTCAGCACCACAATACATTGCAAATATTAAAGAGACCGTCTTGTTGGTTTCTTTCCTGCCGATAGCTGAGCCCAATTCGGAAAAGAGCAAAATAAAAACCAATGCAAACGACATGATAGCTACCATTACCTTCTTGGGAAATAGGCCTCCCGTCCATTCCTTTTTGTATTGATAATTAATGTAAGCAAATGAAACAAGTGTCAAAATGATATTCAAGAAATAAGTACGTCCGCCTCCTAAAAACGTTCCCAATGTCAGCGCAATAAGATTTAGAGAGATCAAAAATATTTGAAGCCTACACTGCGAAAACCTTCTCATGTAAAAAGGCAACATAGAGCACCATATCGGCATGGCCGCCGTACAAACGTTATTGAAGAAGCCAACATAAAAAGGAAGTTTAAGAATAGTCTCCTGAAACTTTGTCTCATCATTTATCTGTCCGATTGCAGCAGTTAAATCATCTGTCATAGCAAATTCCATCTTAGACCTTGCCACCAACACAAATGCAAAAATCTGGAAAAGAAGAAATAGCAGCAGTTTAAAAGAGCTGACAGGCTCAAAGCCAACATCAGAGGCATCGTTGTATTGATGGAGTTTTGCATACGAGTCGCTTCGCGTGTAATCAACCCATTCAACAAAATAAAAAACAATAGCACCTCCTATTATCATGAATGCAGTAACAGACGACATCGTTTCCAAACCCCATTCTTCCTTCCAACTCCATGCCACAACGGAACAAATCAAGAAGCCACCCACATAAAGGATTGTTGGCCGTGAAAGATTTCTGCCCATCGTAAAATAGGCAAGAAGTAATATAAGGGTAAGTGAAACGACAGTTAGTTCTATCATTTATGACAAGACACAATAATCTTTCTACGACTATTCTGGCGCAGGAGGGGTATCAATAGTCTTTGAGCCTTACTCTTCATCAGCCCAATGAAGGAAATCGGTTTCTTTACTGTGAGGGAAAAGCACATGCCAGAAATTGCCATAAACAAGGGCATGTGAAAGGAGTAAATGAATGATGTTAACCAACGAAATGCTTCATAGACAAACGTAACTTCTTCACCATTTTCAAAATAATATACACCGCCAAAAGGCGTAGATATCCTATAATAATTGCAATGACCAATAATGACAAGAAGCATTGCCATGACCTTTGCTGTATCTATCCACTCAATCCGTTCTGGCACTTTATCGTACTTAACATTCATTATTATCGAATACCAAAATATGAGAACAAATCACCTTCCTTATGAATCACATATGCAGATGTTGCAATAAATACGACAACCAATGAAGCAAGGCATAATATGATTCTTTTAGGGCCATCCTTCTTGATTGGAACCGTTGCTGGCTGTAAAGTAGTAAAGGCTGGCGTTTCTTCCTGGACTTTAGCTTCAGCTAATTGTAACTGAGCTGCCACTTGCGAATAGGTGCGATATTGCAGTTGCATTTCATTTTCCAATTCCGTACGTTCGCTGCGAAACCTGTCAAAGATAACATTACGATTGGCATCATTGAAAGCTGCACTGCGCCTACGAGCATCGTCATAGCGATCTTTTGACTCTTGAAATAACTTCTGATTATAAACCAAATCGATGCGTGCCTTTCGGGTTCGATAATCTGTGATATAGTCCTGAAGCCGTACCTGCACAGAGTCAGCCATTGTAGCGGCAATCAGTGGATCATTATCTGTAACATTAATTGTTATAACTAAAGTTCGTTTATCAACTTTGCATACAACCTTCTCCTCCATTTCTTTCACAATCGAATATTGTTCTTTGGTCAATTTGAAAGGATTGACCCTATCCGATTTCTCTTCTTCAAAAAAGAGCGATTTGGCAAATTCCAATGAAGTCTTTGCTAAAATTGTCCACCAGGGTAAACTTTGCCCATCTGACAAATATTCATAATATGTCATCACAGAATCTTCATCTTCCTTTTGAACTTTAATCGGGAAGAGAGACGCTCTAAAAGACACACTGTTGATCAAATCCGGATACAATGTAGGCAAGATGGCATCTGAACTCAAATTGGTACTGCCAACATTGAATCCAAAACTACTGGCTATACTTGCTAAAGAACTGGTGCCCTTGTTTCCTGATAATTCCGGGGCCAGCATCACCGTACATTTGTAATAATTAGGAATGCTCAAGGTGATGATGACAGAAGCGATGAAGGTTATACCAAGAACTTTATAGTAAAGTTTCTTATATTTCTTGACATCTTGCCAGAGCTGACCAAGGGTTGGTCGCTCTTGGGGCGTTGTTGTTTGTTCGTTGTCCATAATGTCTATTTTTATCTGAGTTAACTCGATTTGTCGTTTGAGTTAACTCGATCGATCATTTGAGTTAACTCACGGTTTTTTCAAGCTACTTGACGAGATGGGCGATGGTGGCGAACATCGTGCCGAGGGAGGCGAAGCTGGTGCCGATGCCGAGCCACTGGGCAACAGAACCTTGATTGCGCGGGGCCTTGGAGGGTACGACAACCTCGCAACCGGGTTCGATCTTGCCTTCCTTGGCCATCGCCATCGTGCCGTTCATGTAGATGATATAGGTGTGGCGTTTCTTGGCACGGTCGCCAAAGCCGCCTGCCTGCTTGATGTAGTACTTGTAGCCCTTGCCCTCGTCGTAGGCGACAGTGTTCGGGGCGTTGACATCGCCGCTGATGCGGACGGTATGATTAAAGCGGGGAATGACCAGACGGTCGCCGTCCATCAGCTCGATATCCTGCGTGGATCCGGGGTGGGCCAGTGCCTCGTCAAGATGGATACCGACGGTATAGGTCTCGGCCATCTCGAGTTTGTCGAGGGCGATGGAGTCCTTGCCGTCGGCAGTCTGGCGGGCGATACGGATGACCTCACGGAGCCGGGCGCGCTCGGCATCACTCATGCGGCGCTCCAGACGGGCACCACGGACGTAGGCACCGGGCACTGTCCCACCCGCTGCCTTGACGACATCGGAGAGGCGCTGGTTCTTCAGCTCCATCGTGTAGTTGCCCTGGAAGGCTACCTCGCCTCCGACGGAGACGCGGATGGGCGACTGGAAGGCGGGACTCATGCGTACCTGGACGATGTCGTAGGGTTCGAGCGTGAAGCTGCGGTCACCATCGACCATGTAATTGTCTTTCAGCGAGAAACTGAAGGTCTTGGCTATCTCCATGCCGGCCTCCCTGGCGGAAGGGTCGCGCAGGCGACGGGACACGTCGATCTTGGCCGTGGAGGCGGCATCGGTCAGGCCGCCGGCCTGCAGGATGAGATCCTCGATGGTCATGTTGTCGGCATACTCGTAGGTGCCCGGGAAGATGACCTGACCGTCGATGGTGAGCGTGCGCAGGTTTTGGTGCTCGGCGAGCGTGGGGATGAAGAGCACATCCTCGTTCTGCAGGGCCACGTCGGGCGTGGTGCCGTTGAGGATGCCCTCGATATCGATGGAGAGCACTTCCTGCGTGCGGTTGGGCTTCATGCGCCGCATCACGGCACGACTGCTCATCGCCTCTTCCGTCAGTCCGCTGGCCATCTCCAGCAGGGAGCGCACGCTGTTGACCTTCTCGCCCAGACGGTACATGCCGGGACGGAACACGGCACCCTTCACCTCAACCATGTTCTTATAGCGGTCGATGACTGCATCGACGATGACCTCATCACCGTCATCGACCCTGAAATCGACCAGTTCAAACTCCTCGACGTTATAGACGCTCTTCAGATCCTCGCTCTTGCGGAGCACGCGGAGGAGCTTCTTGAAGGCATCGCCCGTGAAGCCGCCACTATATTTTAACAAGGTGGCGAGGCTCTCCGACTTGCGCATTTCATATGCCATCGGACGCTTCACCGAACCGGAGATATCAACGATACTCTCGTAGGGGCCCACCTGGATGACATCGTTGTCCTGCAGACGGACGTTGCCTGCCAGACGGCCGTTGAGGATGAACTCATAGATATCGACCACGGAAATCTGACGGCCCTGACGGAACACCTTGATGTTGCGCAAGGTGCCAAGATTGCTGATGCCGCCCGCCATATAGAGGGCGTGGAACACGGTGGCAAAGGCGGAGAGCGTGTAGGTGCCTGGGGCCTTCACCTCTCCCATCACGTTGACCATGATGGTGCGCGTCTGACCAAGAGATATCTTGAGGTCGGAACTCTCATAGTAGCTGCCCACCTTGCTGCGGATGCGCTTCTGGGCTGCCGCCACGGTGAGGCCGCTGACCTGGACGGGACCGAAGTCGGGGATGGTGACATCGCCGTCGGGACTGACCGTCAGCGTGTGGGTCTCCTGCGAGGCGCCGTAGATGTCGAGCACCAGTTGGTCGCCGGGGCCGAGGACGTAGTTCTGCGGCGTGGCGATGTTCATCACGGGCTCGAAGGTGAGCGACTTGTTGTTGAAGATATCCCGCCCGAAGACGCGCTTGCCGCTGTGACCTTCCGGGGCTTCGACATACTCGGGCGCATCGGGGCGCTCGTGGGTGACGATCTCATTGTCGGCAACCTCATTGTTGACACGCATACGGTCCTTCGCACTGCCGACGGCATTATCGACGTTGGTGTCGAGACCGCGGTTGGTGATCTGCCTGGCGTACTGGCGACGCATGCGCTGGATCTGCTCGGCAGTGGCTCCATGCTGCATCAGACGGGTGGCGATCTCGGTCTCGGAGAGACCTGATTTCTTGGCGGCAACGGCCTCCTTGAGTACCTGGTCATCGCTCATGCCCTGACCAAATCCTGGCAATGCCAGCATGAGCATCACTAAAACTGATAAAATAAGTCTATTCATATTATAGGTATTGTCTTATCACTGTCTTATCACTGTCTTATCACTGTCTTGTCACTGTCTTGTCACTGTCTTCCTTCTAATGGCTATTTCGCAACAGGACAAAGCTGGGGGACACCCCCTGTTTGAACAGAAGAGCATCTCCGCGTCGTTTCACTAATCATATTCTGACTCATCTTTGTCTCAGCTGTAATCCAGCACAAGCCTTTTGACTCGTCGGCGAAATAGCCGCTCTAACGAACCAAAAATGCCAGCTGAGACATATAGATACGAAAAAAGCGTGAAGTCTGTTCTGCCCGTCCGCTCTTTTAGGTCGTAGGAAAAACCTGAGTAAGAAAACAGACAGAATGACACTCACGCCGTAGGAATATAGTACACCCGAAAAGTGTGCGTAAGGACATGGTTAGCCCTCTGCACACTAACGGGGATGTTATTCCATACCCGTAGTATCTGTTCTGCAATGTTCTTGACTTACTCGTTTTTGAATTTCCTACGTTCAAAAGAGCCAATCACAAAGCGTCGCAAGACACTATCTCACCAATAAAATGACCCTCTCCTTCACTGCCGTTTCTGACAAGTGACGTTGAGTGTCGGCTGCAAAGGTACGACTATTTTTTGATATCTCAAACGTTTTTCAAATATTTTTTCATGGAAAAGTGTACAAGGTAACGGAAAAGTGCGTATGCCAGCTATCGGCCAGCTACAACTCAAACGTTTTCATTGTTTTTTTCGGGTAAAACGGTACAAGGTAACGAAAATGTGTGTACCTTTGCACCAACAAAGAAAACAAAAAACAAACAACAGAATAAAATAATAACAGCTATGAGTATGAAATTTATTATTGGAGACCGTTTAAAAGATGAGTGGATTTCTGTTCTGGACACAGAGAAGAAAAAGCTCGAGTTTACTAACCATATTGCAAGCGCCAAAGAATATCTACTCGAAGAGGACGCTCAGTCAAGCCTTCAGAAGATTCAGGAGACTGGCTATTTTAGCGACCTGCAAATCTACATGAAGGAGGACAACAGGGCTTATAAGATGAATGAGAGAGATTCGTTCCAGTCATAATAGGCAATAAGGTAAAAGGATTATTAAGTTAGGATGAAAGAATATCCCCAGCCAGAAGCTGGGGATTATTCATTTGGATAGCCACGTCTCACGTTTCATCTTTGCATCAAATAGCCATTTGAACAGACGAGGATGGCGTAATACCCAACGGAACAGTTTTCGACATAAAGTGGTATTGGCAAAGCTGAAAAGACTGTCTTGTGCTTTCATCTTTGCAAAGATATCACTATTTGTTTCATTGAACGACTTTCTTTCTACGATGGCGCATTTAGCATTATATGCTGACTTAAAAGCATCGTAGAGTCCCTCGCCCGTGATCCTGTTTGGGAAACCGCCTGCATCGCCAATGAACATTATATGCTCATGAGTTGACTGCACCACACCCATAGGGATGAAAGCGCCAACGATCCGGCCCTGAGGAATACCATTTATAGCCAGCAACTTCTCAAATTGTTCACGTGTCGTCTCTTCCGGAGAACGGAAACCCCATATATCACGACCTGGACTTGAAAACTTATAGAAGCAACCTGGGAAATAGTTGTTAGAGAAATGAGCAAAAATATCACGAGGCTCCGACGCTTCAGTATATTGTTCAATAAAGAAGGCGTTTGACTTGTACTCCCCAAACATCTGCCTACGTATATGACTGTAAGCGCCATCAGCTGCAACAAGGTAACGGCACAAGAATTGGTCACCAGATTTCATGGTTACCAACAGATTGCCGTCTGACTGTTCCTCGTATCTGGCAAATGAGTTTTTTATTAGTTCACCACCAGCCTGCTGATAATATCTCAGCAGTGTATAATCGAAATCCTTACGACATGTCATTCGCAGTTCAAACTCCGACTCAAACTCACATACAGGATCATCATCAAACTGCATACGAAGACGCTTAATAGGGAGATAATCGTACTTGACCCCAGGTATAAGCTGATCAAGTAGGCGCCAGGCTTTAGGTGTCAAGCCCCCGCCACAGATCTTGTCACGTGGAAAAGAGGCATAATCAATAATCACACAATCCACTCCCGCTTTCTTCAACAGATAACCGCATACAGAGCCGGAAGGACCGGCTCCAACAATCAATACACTTACTTTTCTCACATTCTCCATGAGCATATCCTTAAAAAATAATCCCCAGCCGATTGCACGAACTGGGGATTATTATGAAACGTCTACTCTTTATCAAGCAGGATCTTCATCATCTCGACTGCGGCCTTCGCTACGGAAGTTCCCGGGCCGAAGATGGCGGCTACACCAGCCTTGTAGAGGAAGTCGTAGTCCTGAGCAGGAATTACACCACCAGCGATAACCATGATGTCTTCGCGACCCAGTTTCTTCAACTCCTCAATAAGCTGTGGGATGAGCGTCTTGTGACCAGCTGCGAGAGAAGAGGCTCCAACGCAATGAACGTCGTTCTCTACAGCCTCGCGAGCAGCCTCAGCGGGAGTCTGGAACAATGGTCCCATATCCACGTCGAATCCACAATCGGCATAACCCGTTGCCACTACCTTTGCACCACGGTCGTGACCATCCTGCCCCATCTTGGCGATGAAGATACGAGGACGACGACCTTCCTTTTCTGCGAACTCATCGGTCAGCTTGCAAGCCAACTCGAAGTCGCTATCGTTCTTTGATTCCGAACTATACACGCCTGAAATTGTTCTGATTACTGCTTTATAACGGCCCACGATTTCCTCGCAGGCATCTGAAATCTCACCTAGAGTACAACGCAGCTGAGCAGCCTTGACAGCCAGATCGAGCAGGTTGTTCTCGCTCTTGCGGCCCTCGTTGAAGTCACGTACACACTCTGTGATAGCCTTCAGGGCTGCCTGGCAAGCAGCTTCATCGCGACTGCCGCGAACCTCCTTAAGACTCTCCTCCTGCTGCTTGCGTACAGCGGTGTTATCAACCTCGAGGATATCGATAGGATCCTCGTGCTCAAGGCGATACTTATTGGTACCAACGATGGTCTGAACGCCACTATCGATACGAGCTTGAGTTCGGGCAGCAGCCTCCTCGATACGCATCTTTGGCAGACCTGTCTCGATAGCCTTAGCCATACCGCCCAGCTTCTCAATCTCCTGAATATGCTCCCAAGCCTTGTGAACCAGCTCGTTGGTCAGTGTCTCTACGTAGAAAGAACCAGCCCATGGGTCAATCTGCTTGCACACCTTAGTCTCGTTCTGGATGTAGATCTGCGTGTTACGAGCGATACGGGCAGAGAAGTCGGTAGGCAGTGCGATAGCCTCGTCGAGCGCGTTGGTGTGCAGACTCTGGGTGTGGCCCAGTACGGCAGCCATAGCCTCGATACAGGTACGACCTACGTTGTTGAATGGATCCTGCTCTGTGAGCGACCAACCTGAAGTCTGAGAGTGGGTACGCAGAGCCAGCGACTTAGGATTCTTAGCGCCAAAGCTCTTAACAATCTTAGCCCATAGCAATCTACCAGCACGCATCTTAGCTATCTCCATAAAGTGGTTCATACCGATAGCCCAGAAGAAGCTCAAGCGAGGTGCAAAAGCATCGACATCGATACCAGCGTTCACACCAGTACGCAGGTAGTCCATACCATCGGCCAAGGTGTAAGCCAACTCAATATCAGCCGTAGCTCCAGCCTCCTGCATGTGGTAACCAGAGATAGAGATAGAGTTGAACTTAGGCATCTTCTGTGAGGTGTACTCGAAGATATCAGCAATAATCTTCATTGAAAATGCAGGTGGGTAGATATAGGTGTTACGCACCATGAACTCCTTCAGAATATCGTTTTGGATGGTACCTGCCATCTCCTCAAGCTGAGCACCCTGCTCCAGACCGGCCACGATGTAGAACGCCAGGATAGGCAGCACAGCACCGTTCATGGTCATTGACACAGACATCTTGTTCAAGGGGATACCCGAGAAGAGCACCTTCATGTTCTCCTCGTTACAGATAGATACACCAGCCTTACCGACATCGCCCACAACACGAGCGTTATCAGGGTCGTAACCACGATGAGTAGGAAGGTCGAAGGCAACAGAAAGTCCTTTCTGACCAGAAGCCAAGTTACGGCGATAGAAAGCATTAGACTCTTCAGCGGTAGAGAATCCTGCATACTGACGGATGGTCCATGGGCGGAAGGGGTACATCATAGAGTAAGGACCACGCAGATAAGGAGGAATACCAGCTGTGAAGTCGAGGTGTTCCATACCTTCGAGGTCTTCCTTAGTATAAACTGGGCGAACCTCAATGTGTTCTGGGGTCTTCCAGTTAGCCTCAATCTTATTGTCAGCAATCCACTTGGCACCATCTTGAGCCTTGATGCCTGCATAGATATCAATATCTTTAAACTGTTTACGCATAATTCAAGTCTCCTATTCTTTAAATACCAAGTTTCTGATTATATTCTTTCAAAGTCTCGAGCACGTTACACTTCACATGTACGAAATTCTCGATGCCAGCAGCCTTCAGATCCTCCATGCAAGCGGGAGCACCAGCTACAACAAACATAGCGCGACCATCCAAGTACTTAAAGGCAGGGATAGCATACTCAGCATACTCATCGTCGCTAGAGCAGATAACTACGATATCAGCCTTAGCCTCAAGCGCAGCATCAACACCCTCTTCAACAGTCTTGAATCCTAGGTTATCAATCACCTTGTAACCAGCGCAAGCCAGGAAGTTACATGAGAACTGAGCACGAGCCTGACGCATGGCCAGGTTACCAATAGTCAGCATAAATGCTACAGGAACCTTGGTCTCTTCAGTATGGATGCGGAGATCCTCGAAGTCGGCAGCGAGGCGGGTGCTATTGATAGCCTTGAAGGGATGTTCCTCTTCCTCAGCATGACCACAGCAGCAGCCACAAGCTTTAGCTTTCTTACCCTCACTCTTCTCAGTAAAGTTAGGGAACTGGTTTGTACCAAGCAGGAACTCCTTACGCTTAGCAGCATCACCATGACGCTTAACGTTGGTGGCATTGATATCGTCCTGAATGATACCAGCCTTAATAGCAGCCAGGAATCCACCCTCATCTTCTACTTTCAGGAATATCTTCCAAGCCTCCTGAGCCAGAGCATCAGTAAGGTGCTCGATATAATAAGAACCAGCTGATGGGTCTACGATACGATCGAAGTGGCTCTCCTCCTTAATCAGCAACTGCTGGTTGCGAGCTATACGCTCTGAGAAATCTGTAGCCTCCTCGTAAGGAGCATCGAACGGAGTAACCACCATAGAGTGAACACTACCCAGAGCAGCACTCATAGCCTCGGTCTGCGAACGGAGAAGATTAACGTAGCTATCAAACAGAGTCTGGTTATAAGTAGAGGTGGTGGCATTGATAATCATCTTGCATGCGCAGTCGTTCTTGGGTTCGTACTGCTTAACAATCTGAGCCCACAAAAGGCGGGCTGCACGGAACTTAGCAATCTCCATGAAGTAATTTTCAGAGACACCCATATTAAACTTAATACTCTTAGCAGCAAGTTCTACATCAACACCAGAATCAGTCAACTGCTGAAGATACTCATTACCCCAAGCCAAGGCGTAACCAAGTTCCTGAACGATATAAGCACCAGCATTGTTCAGAGCATCGGTATCAACACATACACAACGGAAGTTAGGATAGTCTTTCAGCGACGCAGCCAGCTTTGGACCAAACTGAAGCACAGGAGTAACATCCTTACCCGTCATCACAATCTTCTTCATTGGATCCCACTCGATAGAACCAACTATCTTCTCCTTGTCAAAGCCCCTCTTCTGCCAGTATTCCTTCAGAATCTCAGCCAACTCAAGCGAGTGACGCTGACATGTAGAGAAGTTAACCTCGATAATGTCGCAGTAGATACCCTCAAGTAGCGTCTCGACGGTCTCCATCGAAACATTTTTGCCAGGAATGTGGAAACCGAGCGAGTCGATACCCTTGTTCAGGATGTCGAGAGCCTTAGCATTAGCTGCCTTAGGATCGCTAGCGTCTATGTTCTGACGAACATACCACTCATTTGAGTCCTTCTTGTTACCACGCACAAATGGGAACTCACCAGGAAGAGCATCGGGTGTCTTCAGGTTCGCCAGATCTTCGCGACGATAGAAGGGCTGTACGTTAAAACCTTCGTTTGTTCTCCATACCAAGCGCTTCTGGAAGTCGGCTCCCTTCAAGTCGACTTGAATCTTGTCCAACCACTCTTGAGTGGTAGGCGCAGTAAACTCGGTAAAGAGTTTTTCTTTGTTTGCCATAGATACGTTAATTATTATATAAGTTTTGTCTTAAGTTATACTTAACAGGCTACAAAGGTATAAACTTTTTGCTCAAAATAGCCATTTTAATTGTGAAAGAAATAAAAAATCGGTTTTTATTCAAAATTAAGTGCACAGAAATGCTGATAATGGGCAATTTTTGAGTACCTTTGCACACAAATTTGAGAAAATAATATTGATATGAATTCATTTCAATGGTTAAAAGACCTTTTTACGACAACTGATTCTGTAGCGCATATCGCACTACTCTATGCCATCGTCATAGCTATTGGCGTTTATTTGGGAAAGATTAAGATTTTCGGTGTTTCCCTTGGTGTCACTTTTGTACTCTTCGCTGGAATATTGGCAGGACATATCGGATTCACTGCTCCTACACCCATTCTGACGTTCGTACAGGATTTCGGCCTGATATTGTTCGTCTTCATGATAGGTTTGCAGGTGGGACCGGGTTTCTTCGAGAGTTTCGGAACACAGGGTATCAAACTCAACGGACTGGCAGCATCAGCCATTCTCCTGAACATCCTTGTGATGTTTGCATGTTACTATATCTTCTTTGATACAAGCAACAAGTCAAATCTCCCGATGATGGTGGGAACCCTCTATGGAGCTGTAACCAATACTCCTGGACTTGGAGCAGCCAACGAGGCCCTCTCAACAGTCTTTGGCAGCAATGCACCTCAGATAGCATCTGCCTACGCATGTGCCTACCCTCTTGGTGTGCTTGGAATAATCGGTGCTATTATATTAATAAGGTATATATGCGGTGTCAAGCTGGAAAAGGAAGAAGAGCAGTTGGAGGCTTTGGAGGAGACAAATGTAAACAAGAAACCCTATAAGATGCACCTTGAGGTAACCAACAAATATCTGGAGGGAAAGACGCTTCTTCAAGTACATGATTTCATGAACCGCGATTTTGTTGTATCACGGTTGGTTCACCAAGGAGAATTATGTATCCCTAACCGCAATACCATCTTCCATGAGGGTGACCAAATGCTAATCGTGTGTGCAGAAGCTGACCAAGAGGCTATCACAGCCTTTATCGGGCCAAAGCTTGACATTGATTTCGAGCAACAGGATCAGCCAATGGTTTCCAAGCGTATCCTTATAACCAACCCAAAGATAAATGGCAAGACGCTGGCTTCACTCCATTTCTCTAGTGTTCATGGTGTGAACGTGACTCGTGTCACCCGTCATGGCATGGATCTCTTTGCATCGGCTTCACTACCGTTACAGGTGGGTGACAGAATCATGGTTGTTGGCCCAGAGGATGCTGTTGACCGTGTAGCCAATAAGATGGGAAATTCTCTCCGTCGTCTTAACGCTCCTAACATCGCTACGATCTTTGTTGGTATCTTCCTTGGCCTGATCTTCGGTTCACTGCCATTTGCCATACCAGGCATGCCTGTACCAGTCAAGCTTGGTCTCGCAGGAGGTCCTCTGATTATCGCCATCCTCATCGGACGCTATGGTTATAAGATCCATCTCGTAACCTATACAACAACATCAGCAAATATGATGTTACGCGAAATAGGACTGGTGCTCTTCCTGGCATCTGTTGGTATCAAGGCCGGAGCAGGATTCTTTGAGACTGTTGTTCAGGGTGACGGATTGCTCTATGTGCTAACAGGCTTCTTGATCACTATTATTCCGATTCTGATTATCGGACCTATAGCACGCATGAAATTCGGATTCAATTACTTCACCATAGCAGGTATGATATCTGGTACATATACCGACCCCCCAGCACTTGCCTATTCTAACAGTATCTGTTCTAAGGAGGCTCCTGCTCTGGGTTATTCTACAGTATATCCGCTGTCAATGTTCCTAAGGATCTTCACAGCACAGATTGTCGTACTGTTCTTCTGCGGATAAAATAAGATTTCTCAGAATTATAATAATACACCAAGCAAAAAAATGAATAAGATTAAAATCCTGCTCAGCGGTTTTTTGTTGGCAAGCACCTCAGGGGTGATGGCTCAAGGAGCCAAAAACATCCGAATCAATGAGGTCCTTACTAACAACACTGCGAGCATTCAGGATGAGTATGGACAGCGTGAAGCTTGGATAGAGTTGGAGAACACCTCATTCACTACCTACAACATCCGAGGTATGTATTTCACGACCGATCGCAGCGTGCTCGATCCAAACATGAGTGTGCCAGAGCGTATCAAACGTATGAGTGTCATCCCCAGTGGAGATACTCGTACACAGATTGGCGGCCGACAACACCTAGTATTTTTCTGCAACTCCAATCCCGCACAGGGCAAGTTGCATCTCTCATTGAAGGTTCCTGCTTCAGAACCTTTATGGATTGGATTCTATAACGGAAATGCCACAGAACTCATCGACTCTGTAAGCATCCCTGCCTTAGCATCAGACCAGAGCTATGCCCGTCATGGCAACGAATGGAGCGTAAAGTCGGCAGAGAACGTCACCCCTGGCATCGAGAATTTCATCAAGACCGATGAGACAAAGGATGCCAAGCTGAAGCGTGAGGACCCTTATGGATTCGGAATCACCCTGCTCGCAATGGGGATTGTATTCTTCTGTCTGGCAGTACTCTTCCTGTTCTTCTGGCTCTTTGGACTGCTCATGCGTCATATGGAAACAGCAAAGAAAGTGGCTAACGCTCAACCCATCAAACCAATCACCAAGACTGTTGAGATGACTATGGAGGTAGGTCACAAGACCAATATCATACTTCAGGAAGGTCTTAAGACCAAGGGTATTGACAAGGAGGTGTACATTGCTGTCATCTCCATGGCCCTGAAACAGTATCAGGATGATGTTCATGATGTTGAGTCAGGTATCATCACCATCAAGTCTCACCAGACCGGATGGGCTGACGAGGGAAGTCAGATGACTCACTTCTCAAAGCCAATGATTCCTACATCACACAATGCACCCAAAATTCCAACCACACCAGAAATTCGTTAATTTTAGACAATTATTTATGAATAAGTATCAATATAAAGTACAAGGCGTTGATTACGACGTAGAGATAGAAGAAGTAGAGGGTAACATTGCAAAGGTCAATGTCAATGGTATCCGTTTCGATGTAGAAATGAAGCAGCCCATCAATCCTGCCAGCACACTTAAGAAGGTTCATGTACAGGCTCCTAAGCCTGTTTCCCGACCATCTGTTGCCCCTGCTGCCCAAGCAGCACCGGCTCCACAGGCAACTCAAGCTCCTGCAGGTGCAGGTTCTCCTGTTAAAGCCCCACTACCAGGAACAATCACTGAGGTGAAAGTAAATGTCGGTGATACCGTTAAGGTTGGCGACGTGGTTCTCGTACTTGAGGCTATGAAGATGCAGAATAATATTGAATCAGAATATGAAGGTACTGTTACTTCTATCACCACCAAACAAGGTGAGACTGTGATGGAAGGTGCTGTCCTTATGACAATCGGTTAATGGTCAACAATTATGGATCTTGGACAGTTTATCATACAGAACTTCAATGAGTTTCTTACCTATACAGCATTTGCCAATGCCACAATAGGGAATCTCATTATGATTGTGGTGGGAGCCTTCTTCATCTGGCTCGCCATCAAGAAAGACTTCGAGCCATTGCTGCTTGTACCTATCGGACTGGGTATCATTCTCGGAAACATTCCTTTCCGTGCTGATGCAGGTCTTGAAATCGGACTTTACGAGGACAACTCTGTGCTTAACATCTTCTATCAGGGAGTACGACAAGGATGGTATCCGCCACTGATATTCCTCGGCATTGGAGCGATGACTGACTTCTCTGCACTCCTCGCGAATCCAAAACTGATGCTCATCGGTGCAGCAGCACAATTTGGTATCTTTGGAGCTTACATGGTAGCCTTGGCGATGGGATTTGAGCCTTCACAAGCAGCAGGCATAGCAATCATCGGTGGTGCCGATGGTCCTACAGCCATTTTCCTTAGTTCGAAGCTCTCTCCAAACTTGATGGGTGCCATTGCAGTGTGCGCATACTCATATATGGCTCTTGTTCCTGTCATTCAGCCGTTCATCATGCGTATTCTCACTACAAAGAAAGAGCGTGTAATAAAGATGAAACCAGGACGTGAGGTATCCCAGACTGAGCGCATCCTCTTCCCTATCATCGGACTGCTGCTCACAACATTTATAGTACCATCAGGTCTGCCCCTGTTAGGTATGCTCTTTTTCGGCAACCTACTCAAAGAGAGTGGAAAAACCACCCGTCTGGCCAAGACTGCTGGTGCGGCTTTGAATGATATCGTAGTAATGTTGTTGGGACTCACAGTAGGCTGTTCTACTCAGGCCTCAGAGTTCCTCACATTCAACACCATCAAGATTTTCGCCCTTGGTGCAATGGCCTTCATGATTGCCACAGCCTCTGGTGTATGCTTCGTTAAGATCATGAACCTCTTCCTGCCTGAGGGAAAGAAGCTCAATCCTCTGATTGGTAATGCTGGTGTGTCTGCCGTTCCTATGGCTGCACGTATCAGTAACAACCTCGGATTGGAATACGACCGCCATAACTTCCTTCTCATGCATGCCATGGGTCCGAATGTGGCAGGTGTCATCGGAAGTGCTGTCGCAGCTGGAGCCCTGTTAGGATTCCTTTCGTAGTAGTGAACAGTTATTATTGAATCGTGAATAGTAACAGACCCAAAATAGCAATTATCGACCCCAACACCTTAGCGGCGTTGGGGTTGAAACAGATGCTGCAAAATGTGATCCCCATCATGGAGGTGGAGACATTCGGCTCATTTCTTGAACTTCAGGCAAATGATCCTGAGTCATTCTTCCATTTCTTTGTAGCTATGAATATCCTGATTGAAAACAGGTCATTCTTCTCTGAGAACAGGAAGAAAACCATCGTACTTACACTTTCACTTGATTCCACATCACAGCTTTCCGAATTCAACAGCCTTTGCATCAACGTTCCTGAGAATGAGCTCATACGCTCTCTGCTTTCCCTCGAACAACATGCACATCGTAATGGACGAAACCTACCTCCAATGCCAAGAGTATTACAGCAAAAGATTCTGACTGACAGGGAGATTGAGGTAATGTCGCTTATCGTCAAAGGATATATCAACAAGGAGATAGCAGATAAACTGAATATCGCCCTTGCCACCGTTATTACACATCGTAAGAACATTATGGACAAACTTGGTTTCAAGAGTGTATCAGCACTCACCATTTATGCCGTGATGCACGGTTATGTGGATATCAACAACATCTAAAGATTAGCTGCAAGAAACTTGCGACATACCTCTACAGGAAGCCCTCTGCGACGGGAATAATCCCTCAACTGGTCTTCCCCTATTTTTCCTATAGTAAAATAGCGAGCTTTAGGATGGGATATCATCAGTCCGGAAACACTGGCATGAGGTTTCATCGCTCCACTCTCTGTAAGACGTATACCTATATCTCTCATATCGAGCACTGAGTCGATAAGAAAGTTAAAACTTGTATCTGGCAACGAGGGATAACCTACGGCAGGCCGTATGCCTTGAAAGCGTTCCATATGAAGCTCTTCCATAGTAAGATTCTCATTAGGAGCATATCCCCAATAGTTTTTTCGTACTTCCTCATGCATACACTCTGCAGTTGCCTCAGCAAGACGGTCAGCCAGCAGTTGCATCATCATCTTCTCGTAAGGATCGGCATCGAAATCTGTCTCGATACCATGAGAGACTGTAGTGGAGAAAAGAGCGATTTTAGAAGTGAGAGATACGTCAGCTGTAGATATGAAGTCAGAAAGACAGAGAAAATCTGAACCTGGCTGTTGTTGACGAAGAAAAGGAAGAGTAACCTGATTGTCATCTGAAATCTTGATTATGACATCATCGCCATTGCTGTAGGCATCAAAGATATCGAAGAGAGCAAAACAATGATATTTCCCCTCAACCTTCTTTAACGCAGCCTCTGCCTCATGGCGCAGCTTGGATTTCTCAATATCTGACTGATTATGTACTCCCCAGGCGTAATAGAAATAAACCCAGTTGATATAAGGAACGATATCCTGGATATTATATGTGATCTTCATCTGAAAACTACTGACTGTCCTATATAATCAGTATCCACCTTCCCGTCACGATATACAGAGTGTCCGTTACATAACGTGCGCTCCACACGCCAGAGGAACATATGCCCTTCCATCGGGCTCCATCCACATCTGCTTTGGATTATATCTTTGGAACATACCCAACCCGTATTCGGACGTAGAATAACGAGATCGGCCTGATATCCCTCACGTATAAAACCTCTGTTACGAACCTCAAACAGCCTCGCAGGATTATGACACATCAGTTCTACCAGACGTTCAAGTGAGATCACACACTTGTCTACCAGTTCCAACATAGTAACAAGCGAGAACTGTATCATAGGCATACCACTGGCCGCACATGCACAACCGCCCTCTTTCTGTGAAAGCAGATGAGGTGCATGATCTGTACCGACAACTGATATGCGCCCGTCATTAAGTGCTTGTTGCAATGCTTCTCGGTCATGTTCGGTCTTGATGGCAGGATTACACTTTATACGAGCACCAAGTGACATATAGTCCCTGTCAGAGAAGAACAGATGACTCACTGTGGCCTCTGCCGTTATTGGATAAGAGACAAGCTCCAGTTCCTTTGCTGTAGTTAGATGAGCGAGATGCAATCGGGCACCATACTTTCTTGCAAGTTCCACTGCCAGGCAGCTACTCTTATAACATGCCTCCTCACTGCGTATCTCCGGATGATGTATTACAGCAGGATCATCACCATAGCGTTTCTTTGCCTCAGCCATATTCCTGCTAATAATCTCCGTATCCTCACAATGAACCATGATTGGCAAACTGGTAGAAGAGAAAATCCTCTCAAGCGATTCACGACGATCAACGAGCATGTTTCCTGTTGAAGAACCCATAAAGAGTTTAACACCCGGAATACGGTGCTCATCCAGTTTTTCAATGAGATCCGTATTATCGTTTGTCGCTCCGAAGAAGAAACTGTAATTAACATGACTTTTCCTCGATGCGATGGTGAATTTCTCTTCGAGTGCCTCTATGGTTGTTGTCTGGGGTATGGTGTTAGGCATATCGAAATATGTTGTAACACCTCCTGCTGCTGCTGCTCGGCTCTCTGTGTCAATATCCGCTTTCTCTGTCAGTCCGGGTTCACGAAAATGGACATGATCATCAATTACACCTGGGATAACAAAACATCCCGAAGCATCGATAACCTCGTCGGCACCTGCTTCGGGATTAGTGTTCTCCTTAACAATCTTTTTTATCTTAGAATCTTCGATGACTAATGAGCCATCGAAAGTCTTTCCTTCGTTTACTATCGTTGCCCCTATTATGACCGTCCTCATTTCTGCGGTATATTGGTCAGAGGAGCATGGAGCGAGTCTGGTGCCACCTGAGGCAATGCTGGCTGTTGTTCCGGATGCTGAGGCACCTCGTCTGCAAGACCGTTCTGACGAGCCTGAATATCATTTGCCACCTGATAGTACTCCTTCACATAACTGTCTTCCTTGAAACTCTTTGGAGCCTTGCTCATGATATCCTCAATCTGAGGAGTGAGCACAGGGTATGGATAATTACTTGTCATGATCATAAAAACTCCAGGACCAAGCACGTTCTCAAAATTATCCACGATGAAGTTTGTCACCAGACTGTCTTCGCGCTGTGCAATAATCGCTGCCTCAACACTCAACTTACGATTGATGATATCCTCCTCGATACCCTCAAGGAGCATCTGGCTCTGTTTGTGCGAAAGCTCATTCATCTCATTATTCAACTGAGTGTGGAGGGTAATGAACTTATAGAGTTTATCGTTGAGTGGAGTTCCACTTACCCTCTGACCGGCATTGTCGAGATGAATCTCTATCTCTCCTTTCTCTACCACCACTGGCATGATGCTCTCATCATCCATAAACAGACTTGCCATCCGTACAGTGTCAAGCAGACCTGCGAAGCGGAATTTACCATGAACCACCTCACAAGAGTCGATGTTCTTCAGTTCCTTATCCTTGAATGCTTTAAGGAATAATTTGCTTCCATCCAAGGAAGAGATAGATGATGAGCCCTGTATGTTATACGACTCCGCACACGATGTGAGAGCCAGGACTATTATCAGTGCATATACGATTCTACTCATAAAAATTTCTTTTCGCTTGCAAAAGTACTACGATATTGCGAAGAATAAAAATAAATTTGCGCATTTTAAAACAAATGCGCAAACTTTTATAGTTTTTTTAAAATACATTGCTCTCTTTTTCCAGTTCATGACCTATTCTATGTGAAGAATACAACTGAAGGATGGCTGCTATCAGAAGTACGATAACCCATTTGTTATACACATACTGAACATAGTCTACTTGACTTAAATGCAGGAAATTCCCCATGTTTGCAAACATCAGTAGAGCTGCCAACAAAAAGAGCAGATCACTGATGAGCATCATACGACGCAAACGACGGACGGTAAAATTCTTTCCTTCATATCGCTGTAGCATCTGCATAGCGGTAAAACATATTGCTCCTATTGCATATAAATAAGGTGCCCATGACCAAGCAAAAAGACTTGTACCTGCACCTATTACCATCATCAGACCACCAACAAGGAAGATAATATTCTGTATCTTATTCAGCTGATTCATCTGTAGCAAATGTATTTGTGGAATTAACATCATCGCTAAGCACGAAGATGTCCTCATCGTCGGCCTTCATAAAATAACGCTCACGGGCAATCTTCTCCATTGCCTTTGGATCCTTATTGAGTTTACGGATCTGAGCCTGGTTCTTATTGTGCTGGGCATTATACTTGTCTATCTCCTCCTGAAGTTCACCGATACGTCTCTGGTTCTTTAAGTGACTCCATACACTGTTCTCATCCAGAAAACCTATAATGAGCACTCCAAGCAAACAAACGAGGATATACTTAAGGCCACGAAAACTCATCACCTTAACTACAAATGCCTTTATATTATTCAGTACTTTCATATCGTTTGCAAAGTTAGCAAAAAGAAGTGAGATGTGAAAAGCGAAATGTAAAAAATTGTGGGCTTTAACTCCCTTTAACTCCTTTTGCTACATAAACTCCTCAAAAAATTGTAACTTTGCACCATCAAATTCTAAAAACGTAATATGGAATATATCGTATCGGCACGAAAGTACCGTCCAACGACCTTCGATACCGTTGTTGGCCAGGCAGCGCTTACCACTACACTGAAAAATGCGGTGAAGAGTGGAAAACTGGCTCATGCCTACCTCTTCTGCGGTCCTCGAGGTGTAGGCAAGACCACCTGTGCCAGAATCTTCGCAAAAGCTATAAACTGTCAGAATCCCACTGCCGATGGAGAGGCTTGTAACGAGTGCGAGAGCTGCCAGTCATTCAACGAACAGCGCTCACTGAACATCTTCGAGCTCGATGCCGCCTCCAACAACTCCGTTGAACATATCAAGACACTGATGGAACAGACACGTATTCCACCTCAGCTGGGACGTTACAAGGTGTTTATCATCGACGAGGTTCACATGCTGTCTACAGCGGCCTTCAACGCATTCCTTAAGACACTTGAGGAGCCGCCTGCACATGTGATATTCATACTCGCTACAACAGAGAAACATAAGATCCTGCCTACAATCCTTTCACGTTGTCAGATCTATGACTTTGAGCGAATGACGGTCAATGGCACTATCAATCACCTGAAGTCTGTAGCTGAGAAGGAAGGTATATCCTACGAGGAAGAAGCTCTCGCTGTCATTGCCGAAAAGGCAGATGGAGGTATGCGTGATGCACTCAGCATCTTCGACCAGGCAGCGTCCTTCTGTCAGGGTAACATCACATACCAGAAGGTGATTGAAGACCTTAACGTGCTCGACTCAGAGAACTACTTTAATATCATCGACCTTTCCATAAATAATAAGGTAAGTGATATCATGGTACTATTGAACAGTATCATCAACAAAGGTTTCGACGGAGGACTGCTCATACAAGGTCTTGCCAAGCATGTGCGGAATGTTCTGATGGCAAAGGACCCTCAGACCCTACTTCTGCTCGAAGTGAGCGACCAACAGCGTGAACGCTATCAGGAACAGGCAAAGAAGGCCGACACACGTTTCCTGTATCAGGCTCTAAGACTGATGAACCAATGTGACATCAACTATCGTCAGTCGTCAAACAAACGTCTGTTGGTAGAGCTGACACTCATCGAGATAGCTCAAATCACCCAACCCGATGATGGCGTTAGCGCGGGGCGTAGCCCTAAGAGATTAAAATCCCTGTTCAAGAACCTGATTCAGCAGGCTAAGCCCAAGACAGCGGCCCCACAGGTAGCCGCGGCTAAGCCTGTTGCATCAACCATCACACAAAAAAAACCTGACAATTCTGTCAATTCCGACCTATCTAACCAACCAATATCATCCAGCACTCCAAGCAAGCCTGCCACCAAGCTTAATGGCATCGGTTTCTCTTGGGGCAATCTTCGCAACAACGGAAAAGGCGGAGGCAAGATGCATCCGATTCCAGGTGCATTCGACTCAAGAGACACAAAGCCTTTGGAAGACATGTCGTTCAGCCAGGAAGATGTTGAGCTTCAGTGGCTCTCCATGTGCAACCGCATACCAGAGAAGGATCCCTCACTGATGGGCATCGCCTCCCGTATGAAGAACATGAACCCCGTGATAACAGATTTCCCCAATATTGAGGTTACCGTCGACAATGATCTGATAAAGCAAGACTTAGAGAAAATCATCAAAGGTGTTAACAAAACCCTGCAGGTCTATCTGCGTAACAGTAAGATTTCTCTCGGGATTGTTGTAAGCGACAAACCCGAGAAAGTGAAGATTCTCACCCGCAGGGAGCAGTTTGAGGAGATGAGCAAAGAAAATCCTGCCGTAGAAGCTCTACGACAGGTGTTTGATTTAGACCTGGTCTGATACTTATATCAGATCAGAGTCATCCCCATCTTCTTACACTGCTCACGCATCTCATCGGGCCAGATACTTGCCTGAATCTCTCCGATGTGACCTTTGTGAAGGAGAACCATACAGAGTCGGCTCTGCCCGATACCACCTCCGATGCTCAGCGGCAACTTGTCATTTAGCAGTTGCTGATGGAAGTAAAGCTGTTCACGCTCTTCCTTACCTTCAATCTTCAACTGACGAAGCAAACTCTCCTTATCCACACGAATACCCATTGACGAAAGTTCAAAGCTACGTCCAAGCACAGGATACCAGATGAGTATATCGCCATTCAAGCCTTGCTTGCCATTCTCAGCCACCGTACTCCAGTCGTCGTAGTCGGGGGCACGTCCGTCATGCTTCTCACCATTCGACAGTTTACCACCGATGCCAATAACGAATACTGCGCCATATGCCTCACATATAGCGTCCTCACGTTCCTTTGGAGTCTTGTCCGGATACATCTTCAGCAGCTCGTCGGCATGAATGAAATGAATCTTCTCCGGCAGGAAAGGCTTCAACTGAGGATATGTCTCACAAGTGAGATATTCTGTCCTGCGGATGGCGGCATAGATACGCTCCACGATATTCTTAAGGAATGCCACAGTGCGGTCTTCTTTCTTTATAACAGCCTCCCAGTCCCACTGGTCAACATACAGTGAGTGGAGATTATCCAGTTCCTCGTCTGCACGTATGGCATTCATATCTGTGTAGATGCCATAGCCCGGCTCTATCTTGTATTCCGCCAGCGACAGACGCTTCCACTTTGCAAGTGAGTGCACTACCTCAGCCTGAGCATCGCCCAGATCCTTGATGGGGAAGGTAACAGCACGCTCCACACCGTTCAGGTCGTCGTTGATACCAAGTCCCTTGAGTACAAAGAGAGGCGCAGTAACACGTCGCAGTCTCAACTCTGTAGAGAGGTTCTGCTGGAAGAACTCTTTGATAAGTTTGATACCCTGTTCAGTCTGTTTCGTGTCGAGCAGTGGCTCATACATCACGGGTTTGATTACTTGTCCCATTTTCAGTTTATGCTTAATTTTCCGTTTTCAATTCGTTTGGCTGCAAAATTACACAATATTTATCAAATTGCAATCAAAAACTTCAAAATATTTACAAAAATGAAGCATTTCCTTGATATTTGCTAACAAATTGCGCGCATTTCTCCTCTCAAGGCAATCACTTCCGCTCCTTCACCAAGTTCTTTTGTACTAACAAAAGTTAATTCTCAATTCCCAATTCTCAATTCTCAATTATTTCCATTACCTTTGCATGCGTTTTTATGCGCACCCGTAGTTTAAAGGATAGAATAACGGATTCCGGTTCCGTTGGTCACGGTTCGATTCCGTGCGGGTGTACAAATTAATATCAACACATTATACTTTATTTATGGCAAACAGTAATACCGTAGTAGGATCAAAGATCAAAAGTATCAGAGAATCCAAAGGCCTCTCAATAGAGGAAGTAGCAGAAAGAAGTGGTCTCTCATTAGACCAAATCACATCGATAGAGAACGACCAGAACCTACCATCTTTAGGTCCCCTGATCAAGATAGCCCGTGCCCTGGGTGTTCGTCTGGGTACATTCATGGACGATAATGACGCATTGGGTCCTGTAGTTTGCCGTGCAGAAGAGCGCGAAAGCAAGAGCAGCATCAGTTTCTCTAATGGAGCTGCCGATGCACGCAAACATATGGAGTATCACCCTCTGGCACAGCAGAAGGCCGGACGACACATGGAGCCGTTTATCATCGACATCAATCCAGAAGAAGAGCCAAACTTCCAACTCTCAGCCCATGAAGGCGAAGAATTTATATATGTTATGCAAGGCGAGGTAGATATCGTCTATGGTAAGGATACCTATAACCTGAAGGAGGGCGACAGTATCTTCTACGATTCTATCGTTAAGCACCACGTGCATGGAGCCCCAGGCAAATCAGCCAAGATTCTCGCAGTTGTATATATTCCATTCTGATTATGAGCAACGTAAGATTAGATATGGCAGGCAGACCACTGCCAGACAGAACATATCCTGCAGAGACAGGAAGTGCCGGCTATTCCCTCTCCGAGAGAACACTAGGCCAATGGTTGGAATATTGGGCAGAGACGACTCCCGACAAGGAGTATATCGTATATAGTGACCGCGACCTTCGTTTTACATGGTCGAAATTCAACGAACGTGTAGACAATCTGGCAAAAGGCCTGATATCTATCGGAGTGAAAAAAGGCTCTAATGTAGGAATCTGGGCTACCAACGTACCCGATTGGCTCACATTCCTCTATGCTACAGCCAAGATCGGAGCTGTGCTTGTTACCGTGAACACCAACTACAAACAGAACGAACTGGAGTATCTGTGTAAGGACTCCGACATGCATACCCTTTGTATCACTGATGGTACATGGGATTGTAACTATGTGGACATGACCTATACCATGTTGCCCGAGCTGAAGACTTGTGAACGAGGCCATCTGAACAGCGAACGATTCCCTTATCTGAAGAATGTGGTATATATCGGCATGGAGAAGTATCGCGGTATGTTCAATACTGCAGAACTGCTTCTGCTTGGTCAGAACATCGAGGACGAAGTGCTCAATGAGATGAAAAAGAACGTAAGCTGCCACGATACAGTAAACATGCAGTACACTAGCGGTACCACAGGATTCCCCAAGGGAGTGATGCTGACACACTTCAACATCGCCAACGACGGATACTTCACAGGCGAGAACATGGGCTTTACCCAGGATGACAAACTCTGCGTATGCGTACCTCTGTTCCATTGCTTTGGAGTGGTACTGGCCACAATGAACTGTCTTACGCACGGATGTACTGAGGTAATGGTTGAGAAATTCGACCCATTGGTAGTTCTTGCATCAGTACACAAGGAGCGTTGTACAGCACTGTATGGTGTGCCTACGATGTTTATCGCAGAACTGAACCACCCGATGTTCTCGATGTTCGACGTGAGTTGTCTTCGCACTGGAATCATGGCAGGATCGCTCTGTCCTGTGGAGTTGATGAAGCAGGTATCAGAGAAGATGTATATGACAATCACCAGCGTTTACGGACTGACAGAGTCAGCACCCGGCATGACCCAGACCTGTCTTAACGATACCTTCGAGCAGCGTTGCACCACAGTAGGCCGCGACTATCCTTTTGTCGACGTGAAGGTTCTCGACCCGGAGACTGGTGAGGAATGTCCTGTAGGTGTTCAAGGAGAGATGTGCTGTAAGGGTTTCAACGTGATGAAGGGTTACTATAAGAACCCAGAGGCAACAGCAGAGGTGATCGACAAGAACGGCTATCTTCACTCAGGAGATCTTGGTGTAAAGGACGAGCAGGGATTCTATAAGATCACAGGACGTATCAAGGATATGATCATTCGAGGTGGAGAAAACATCTATCCTCGCGAGATTGAAGAGTATCTCTACCACATGCCCGGAATCCGCGATGTTCAAGTAGCTGCCGTTCCTTCAAAGAAATACGGTGAGGCTGTTGGTGCATTCATCATACTCGAAGAAGGTGTTAATATGGAGCCGGAGGACGTTCAGGAGTTCTGTCGCGGAAAGATTGCACGTTACAAGATACCAAAGTACGTGTTCTTCATCAAAGAGTTCCCGCTTACAGGTTCTGGCAAGATCCAGAAGTTTAAACTGAAGGAGATGAGCTTGAAGCTTTGTGAGGAGCTGGGCATTGAGGTGGTTTAAGAAGAAGTTAGAAGGAGATAGAAGAAGATATGGATTTAACCGAGAGGTTTTTAAACTATACAAAATTCGACACACAGTCGTCGGAAGACAGCACCAGTGTGCCCAGTACTCCCAAGCAGATGATCTTTGCCGAGTATCTAAAGAAAGAGCTCGAGAGTGAAGGGCTTCACAATGTGGAACTCGATGTGAAAGGATATATCTACGCCACTCTTCCTTCAAATATCAGGGAAGAGGTTCCCACCATCGGTTTCATTTCACATTACGACACCAGTCCAGACTGCAGTGGAGCAAACGTAAAGCCTCAGATTGTCAGCAACTACAACGGTGGTGAGATACTTCTCTCTGAAGGAATCATCTCCAGTCCGAAGAAGTTTCCTGAGTTGATGCACCATATCGGAGAAGACCTTATTGTTACAGATGGTCACACTCTTCTTGGTGCCGACGACAAGGCAGGCATAGCAGAGATAGTACAGGCGATGTGTTATCTCCGCGACCATAAGGAGATACGTCACGGTGATATCCGTATAGCCTTCAATCCTGATGAGGAGATAGGCATGGGAGCACATTACTTCGATGTGGAAAAGTTCGGTTGCGAGTGGGCCTACACGATGGATGGCGGTGATGTTGGAGAACTGGAGTTTGAGAATTTCAACGCAGCCTCGGCAAAGATTATAATAAAAGGTATAAGCGTTCATCCCGGCTATGCCAAGGGAAAGATGGTAAATGCCAATGCCCTCGCAGCAGAGTTTGCAAATATGCTCCCTGACGGAGAGACACCTGAGACTACAGAAGGCTATCAGGGATTCTATCATCTGCTGGGCATCCAGTCGAATATCGAAGAGGCAAAGATGAGTTACATCATCCGCGACCACGATAGAGATAATTTCGAAGACCGTAAGCGTTTCATCAAACGATGTGCAGACATGATGAACGACAAATACGGTGAAGGCACAGTAACATGTGAGCTGAAAGACCAGTACTACAACATGAAGGAGAAGATCGACCCTCAGATGCATGTCATCGACGTAGTCCTTCATGCCATGCAGGCCTGTGAGGTAGCCCCAAAGGTGAAGCCCATCAGAGGAGGCACCGATGGAGCACAACTGTCTTTCAAGGGTCTGCCCTGTCCTAACATCTTTGCCGGAGGTGTGAATTTCCACGGACCGTATGAGTTTGTTTCCATCCAGTCGATGCAGAAGGCTATGGAAGTGATAGTAAAGATCTGCTCTATCGTTGCCGACTTCAATTCTTAATATTACATTTTTTAATGGAAGAGATACCTGCTCTTATACGTGACCTGGCCCTGATACTCGTTGTTGCGGGAATAGTAACCATAGTATTCAAACAGCTCAAGCAACCATTGGTACTAGGCTATGTGGTGGCAGGATTCCTTGTCAGTCCCCACATGCCATATACGGCATCGGTGGTAGATTCAGAAAGCATCCACCTGTGGTCCGACCTCGGTGTGATGTTCCTCCTGTTCTCATTGGGACTAGATTTCTCTTTCAAGAAAATCCTTAAGATGGGAGCATCACCGATCATTACCACATGCTCCACAATCTTCTTCATGTCAATGCTTGGTGTCATAGTGGGACATCTCTTCGGATGGGGAAAGATGGACTGTATCTTCCTCGGAGGAATGCTTGCGATGTCCTCAACCACCATCATATATAAGGCATTCGACGATCTGGGACTGCGGCAGCAACAGTTTGCAGGACGTGTGATGAGTGTGCTCATCCTCGAGGATATCCTTGCCATCGTGATGATGGTGCTGTTGAGTGCCATTGCAAGTGGCGAACAGCTTGGCGGTGGTGAGATGCTTGGTAGTGTGATGAAGATTGTGTTTTTCCTCGTGCTGTGGCTGGTAGTGGGTATCTTCGCCGTTCCGTTATTCCTGAGAAGGGTGAGACATCTCATCAACAACGAGGTGCTCCTGATAGTGTCGTTGGGTCTGTGTTGTGCTATGGCAGTATTCTCCACGAAGGTCGGTTTCTCATCTGCCTTCGGAGCCTTTATCATGGGAAGCATACTCGCAGAGACCATCGAGGCTGAGAAGATCATCAAACTCGTAGAACCGGTAAAAAATCTCTTCGGAGCTATCTTCTTCGTTTCTGTAGGTATGCTCGTCGACCCTAATATTCTTGTGGAATACGCTCTTCCCATCTTCTTGCTTGTGATGACAATCCTTATCGGACAGGGAATCTTCGGTTCTTTCTCCTTCATGCTCGGAGGAGAGTCGCTGAAGTCTGCTATGCGATGCGGATTCTCGATGGCACAGATAGGAGAGTTCTCGTTTATCATCGCATCTCTTGGCCTGTCGCTTGGGGTGATAGGCGATTTCCTATATCCGGTAGTGGTGGCCGTATCCGTTATTACCACATTCCTCACACCTTACATGATACGGTTCTCCACACCGGCTTATAACAACCTGGAGAAACATCTTCCCTCGAAACTGATACACTCACTGAACAAGCTGATGATGAACCAGCCCCACTCTCAGGAGAGCAGTCTGTGGAAAAGGCTTCTGACACAGATGTCGCTAAACGTATTGGTATATTCCATCCTCACCTCAGCCACCATTGCTCTGATGTTCACCTTCGTGTTACCTTTCATCCAGAGGATTCTGCCAGGCGAGGAACTCCACTGGTATGCCAATGCCATCACGGGAGTACTCACCGTACTCTTCATATCACCATTCCTCAGAGCAATGGTGATGAAGAAGAACCGCAGTGAGGAATGGAAGGCGCTCTGGGCAGAGAGCAATCGCAACCGTCTGCCACTGATGGTAACCATTCTTGTGCGTTCACTTATAGCTGTAGGCTTCATCTTTTATGTATGCCACTATCTTAGCGAGTTCAATAAAGCACTGATGATCACCATCGGTATTTTGGCTTTGTCGTTCATCATCTTCTCACGCTGGATAAAGAAACGCAGTATCTCCCTTGAGCGTCTGTTTATCCTCAACCTGCGCAGCCGTGATATCGAGGCACAGGTATTGGGAAAGAAACGTCCTCTCTATGAAGGCAAGCTCCTCGACCGTGATATCCACATTGCAGAGTTCGACATCCCCAACACCTCCGGATGGATGGGGCAGACTCTGAAAGAGCTCAATCTCGGACAGAAATACGGAGTCCATGTAAGCAGTATCCTACGCGGCGGATGGCGTTTGAACATCCCTGACGGCGATTATATCATATTCCCTGGCGACGTGCTTCAGGTGATTGGTAGCGACGAGCAGTTTGCAGCCTTCCGCGATGCCCTGGAGAGCAGTATCGTTGGTGAAGACCCTGATCTCGAGAAGCGTGAGATGAAGCTCCAGCAGATTGTTATCGGCATCGACAGTCCTTTCATCGGTAAGAACCTTATTGAGAGTAAGATACGCGACATTTACAGTTGCATGATCGTTGGTCTTGAGGAAGGAAAGGAGAGTCTGTCGGCTTACAACCCCACACGAAAGTTCCGTGAAGGTGACATCATCTGGGTTGTAGGCGAGCAGGATTCACTCGATTCTCTTCTTAATTCACAAAAAGAGAATTCTTAATACCACTGTACGGCATTCGTAGAACTGCTGCGCTTATCATACTTAAGTGCATCGGTAAGTGTGGCAGCGTTACAACGGAACGAGAAGTTATAGCTGGTATATGGAGCAAGGGTCACCTGACACGACATATTGAAACAGTGAAGGTCACGTGAGAGTGATGCCGTTGTCATTGATATCTTCCTGTTCTCAAAGTCATAACCGCTGGAGAAATCGATGTTCCAGCCGTCACTGATCTGCAGATTACCTCTGACATTGAGGGTCTGGGTAAACTTGTATGGATAACGCATCTTATCCTTGTTGAAGTCGGTGTTACCCTCAGTCATATTGACACCATAGCTGAAATCAAGCGACCAAGGTAACTTAAAGGCCATATATCCATTTTCGTCAGTCTCTGCCTTCGACTTGGTATTATCCTTGCCTGCCCGTCGGCCGTTAGCCAGATTCTCATCGATATTACTTTCAATATTGGTGTCAATGTCTCCATCGTTGTTGTTACGGTCATTGTTCTCGTCGTCTTTCTTATCCACCTTTTCTCCACGGAGACGCTTGAAGAAATCACTTATCTTCTTATTGTCAAGCTTGAAATGCAGCTGTTGTGAGATACCCTGGAACCTACCCCACTTTCCCTGTTGCCAGTAAGTGACAGTATTACTCTCACGGGGATTACCCAGACTGTCGAGTTCATAGACATACGATTTGAATACTGCTGTAGTACTGAAGGTATAGCTCTTTGAGAGTTTCAGTCGGATATTCATCGTAAGAGGACTCAGCGGCTGAATATTGCTGGCAAGGTTATACGACATCGACAGTCCGAGATTATCAATCAGACTGATTTTCTTGATAGAGTCGTTCTTGTCCTTTATCTTCATCTCGACATTATTGTCCAACGAGAACGAGATAGACCCCGACTTACCCTTTGGTATGGAAGTGGTATATCCGAGAGCATACGGCTGATATTCCACCTGTGTCACCTTTCCATCCTTGTCTATCCTGTCGTATGTCCTGTAATAGCCGTAACTCTCTGCTCCGAAATCCGGATGATAAGAGAACGAGATATTCGGCTTCAGCACGTGACGTATAGCCTGAATCTTATCACCGAAGATCTTCTTGTTAGGAATAAACATACCGTATAAAGTAGTAGAAAGGCCCATGGACAAATCCCAGTTATAGGCATTATAGAATCCGCTGATGGTATCTGTCACCTCCTTCTGTTTCTCCCTATCCCACGATTTCTCCTGCTTTGCGAATGTGGTCCTGTCATAGAAGGTGAAGCTTGGTGACAGGTTCAGCACGTCGAAGAGCGAGAACTCAGCCTTGACAGGAATAGTATGAGTCATACCATTCTTCCAGTCCTTGTTGAGTTTCTTCTTCAGTATTTCACTTTCTTTGGCAGTAATGGTATTCGAGAAGTGTCCTGTGTAGCTCAAGTTTATCTTCTCATACCATTTCTCTGCCCCGGCCGCCTTTTTCCTTTTGAAGGGATAGAAACGGTTTACATTGATGCTCACATCCGGGAACAGCACGGTTATTGATGTGTCGCGCATGTTCTGGTTCAGGTTCATCGTCGACGTAATAGTCATACCCAGACTTGAGAAACCTGTATTGTAGTTTACGGATGATGTACGCTGTGACTGTGTCATTGCCTGGGGATTATACATCGAGGCAAGGTTATTTGTCTCATAACCCGATGTGGCAAAGTTCACACTTGCACCAAAGGAACTATAGGGGTTGGCCTTTGCATCCTGCTTATGGCTCCACTGCAGCTTAAACTCAGTAGTCTTCGAGTAGTCTTTCATGTTTTTCTCACCGCTCACAGAGCTGAGATAACTTGCGAAGAAAGTGCCGCTGTATCTGTAACGCTTACGATAGTTGGTAGTGGCCTTAATCCCCCAGCTTCCCTTGGTATATATCTCTCCCAGCAACTTCAGGTCCATCTTGTCGCTTATGGCAAAGTAATATCCTCCGTCACGCAGATAGAATCCCTTCTCAGTCTCGTCGCCGTATGTAGGCATGATAAATCCACTGCTGTAGCTCTTCGTAAACGGGAAGAATCCGTATGGTATGGCCAGTGGCAGCGGTACATCTGCCACGACGAGATATGCCGGACCGAACACCACATCTTTTCCCGGGCGTACCTTTGCCCTCGACATAGCGATATAGAAGTCGGGATGCGGATCATCACAGGTGGTATATCGTCCGTGCTGGAGGAACATCTCGCCATTTTCACCTCGTTTAGACATCTCACTGGTGAGGTATCCGTCTTCCTGCTGGGTATATACATCGGTAATGAAACCTTTCTTTGTCTTGAAGTTGAACGACATCTCCTGCTGCTGATACTCATCGCTGCCCATCTTAAACACAGGAGTTCCGGTCATCTTATTTGTCGTAGAGTCGAGTTTTCCTGTGGCATGCACAAGATTGCTGTCAAGGCTCATGTATATACGCTCACTGGCAAGGTCCATATTGGTATACTTAACCTTAGAGTTACCATACAGATGTGCTGTTGCACTCTTTGCATCGTATGTCAGCGAGTCGTCGGCAGAATACTCAACAGGGGCATCGATACCATTCTTTCGCTTTTTGTTGATGCTGTCGAGTGCCAGAGAGTCGTCAACAGCCTTGTTATGCTTATAGATAGCCAGCTCGATAGAGTCCATCTGTGTGGTGTCACGTTTCATCTTGATGGCAGATGTGGCACCTTCGGGAATCATCGAGGTATCGGCTTTCTCAGATGTCTCTAAAGTCTCCGCTGTCTCAGGGGATTTCGGAATAGTGTCAGCCGGAACATCTCCCAGGGTTTCCTTGATTTCCTCTACAACCTGCCTTGCACCGATGCTGTCGATGAGTGCCGGCAGAGTGACAGAGTCGCTATTTACCTTTATCTCGGGGACTTTTATCTGTGGTAGTGATACACTTGCCGCATCCTTAGCCACTGTCTCAAGAGACTTCTCTTTACGCAGTCCACCAGGGGTGCATGCCATCATAAGAATGAAGGCGCATAGTATCACTATAACGGTTGATTTCTGTTTCACGGGTGCAAAGGTACGAAAAAAAGTGAAGAGTGAAGAGTGAAGAATGAATAATTTAATACTGCCTTGCGATTTTTAACGCTTTATTCACTATTCACTCATTGGATTCCTTACTCTTCACTCTTCATTCTTTACTCAAATCGATCCACCCAGTTCTGGAATCTCTTAACCCCATCCCAGCCGAATTTCTCAAGACTTCTCATGGCCTCGACCACAGAACGTTCTGTTCCAGGGCGTGTCTTTGAATAGAACTTGTCAGCATAACATACCACCTGTTCCTCTATATCCACAGGCATAAAATCCTCATGCGGCAGTGGCAGCTGCTGCTGTTCGATATCCCATTTCGACAGTCCCGTACCGGTATGTCGTTCACACACACGAGCATGACGCTCCCATCCTTTCTCACGCAGTATCTTGCCTCCGATGATTCCGTGACGAATATACGGTTCCGTACCGTGACATTCTATTCCCGGGGCATCTGTTCCAAAGATACCGATATCGTGAAGCATTGCAGCCTCTTCGAGAAACTGCTCGTCGAGTTTCAGTTCGGGGTGTGCTTTTGCTATCTTCAGGCAGCGGTCGGCCACATGTCGGCTGTGTATCAGGAGTATTTCCCTGAGTTTACTGTCCTCAGGGTAATACTCGTCTATTATCTTCTGGTAGTCCACTCTTAACCTTCGCGCTCAATCCAGGCGATGGTGTCATCCTGGCGTACGTTCTGTCCTGGCTTAACACTGATATCTACCAACTTACCTCCGAGTGCAGCAGGAATCTCCATGATCTCGCCCCACTTGGTCTGCAGATAGCAGAATGTGTCACCTTCCTTATACTTCTGTCCGATAAAGGGCTCTACGCATGGTGCCATTACACCTTCGCCTCCAAAGCCCCACAGCAGCTGTCCTGCTACTGGCACCTTCACAGCATCAGCCTTTGCGTGCTTCAGGGCGTCGATCTCCTCCTGAGAGATTTTCTTGCCACCACCGAGCTTTGCGTCCTTAGCCTTCTGGATGTCAGCGAGCAACTGTTTCTTCGCCTGACCGCTACGGAACGGGCGATATTGCTCTGGATGCATAGCCAACTCGAAGAGCTCCTCGTCATCCTGTCCATAGTCCCAACCGTTCTCGTCCATCTCCTTCTTGAAGCCTTCGAGGGCATTGGGGATGAGAGTGTGAGGATCGGCATCAGTAAACTCGCGCTTCTGTTTCTCAGCCAGTTCGATGAGCTCAGGAGCAATCGTTCCGGGCACCTTACCGCTCTTACCGAGAATCATACCCCAGATAGCATCGTCCATCATCACATAACGTCCCTTGCCCTGCTCCATGGTGAGGAGGTTCATCAGAGCGATGTTCTTTGTGTACTGTGAGAATGGTGTAACCAATGGGGGATAACCAACCTTCGGCCATACGTATTCCACCTCATTGAAGAGCTTCACGAGCATATCGTCCATTGTCAGGATGCTCTCGCCCTTCTTCTCGCGCTCCTTGTTGATCATCTTCTGGATAGGACCGAGGTCGGCCATCATCGAACCCATCATGCCGCCAGGCAGACCACTGCCTAAGAGCAATGATGACATATGCTTGTTGGCAGGATTGATGAAGTATCCGAGCCAGTCGTCGATAAACTCCTGTGTGAGTGTACGTGCCTGCATATATGCATTCATGTTTATATCTGCCACCTCGAAGCCCTCGTTCTTCAACATCGACTGTACAGAGATGATGTCCGGATGCACCTTACCCCAACTCAGCGGCTCTATGGCAGTATCGATGATATCTGCACCATTGTTACATACCTCAAGGATAGAAGCCATAGAGAGTCCGGGACCAGAGTGCCCATGATACTGGATAATAATCTCCGGGTGCTTTGTCTTGATGGCCTTTGTGAGGGCTCCCAGCATTGCGGGCTGTCCTATACCGGCCATATCCTTCAGACAGATCTCCTCTGCACCTGCAGCGATCACCTCGTCGGCAATCTTTGAGTAGTACTCTACGGTGTGAACAGGACTGGTGGTGATACACAGAGTAGCCTGAGGTGTCATGCCAGCCTCCTTTGCCCACTTGATAGACGGGATGATATTACGTGTGTCGTTAAGACCGCAGAAGATACGTGGGATATCCACACCTTGTGCATGCTTCACCTTATACATAAGCGCGCGCACGTCATCGGGCACAGGATACATACGAAGGGCATTCAGACCACGATCGAGCATGTGGGTCTTGATACCCACCTCATTGAAAGGCTTACAGAAGGCACGTACTGCCAGGTTGGGGTTCTCACCTGCCATCAGGTTCACCTGTTCAAAGGCACCGCCATTTGTCTCCACTCGGGCAAAACAACCCATATCGATAATTGCCGGGGCGATACGCTCTAACTGATCTTTACGAGGCTGAAACTTACCTGAGCTCTGCCACATGTCTCGGTACACGAGACTGAACTGAATCTTTTTCTTCATATTTGATATTTTCGTTAGTTGTATACTTACAGACCACAAAAATAGATAAAATATTCGAAAAAACCACAACTTAAGGCTATTTTTTTTGATATTTTGACTATCTTTGCCCCAAAATAAGATTTATTCGTATGAAACAGACCGTTATTTCGTCAATAATCGCACTGCTGATGATTGCATCGTGCACCACCTCTGCCGACTCTTCAAAAAAAGGATCAGAAGCAGATAATTTCAATGATGAGCAGCGTATTCCTGGTGACTCTGCCTTGTATGGTCTCGCCTGCGACGGATGTACTGACTCAATACTCGTATACATGCCTTTCTCCGGAGGCGATCCCGACACCATCGACATCCTCAATGCACGTATAAACCGTCGTGTGTTCGGGCGTCCCGACGTGGGCGACGAAGTGGCTGTGATTCTCACCGACAGCAACAAGACAGTTGCTGAGATGGTTATCAACATCGAACGCCTAAAGGGCCTGTGGTGCTATATAGTCCAGCCTAAGCTGCGTCCGATACCCGGGGCACCGGACGGAAGCATCGCACGTCTGCCGAAAGATATCCCCGACTCTCTTCGAGAGAAGTGGTTCCAGCCACGTGAATACGGCATTGAACTGCTCAGCGAGCATCTGGCACGCACTGTCGGGCTCCAACGCAGTGCAGATGCACACGACAAAGGGCCTGTGGAATATCCTGAACTTAAGCGTTATCGCCAATGGAACCTTCTCAACGGGCACATACTTCTCTGCGAGACCAAGCGCGATTCTCTTGGCAGCCAGCATGTTGTCAGCACCGACACTGCCGACATCGTCCTTCTCCGCCGCGACTCTCTCCTACTCCGCTTCTCAGACCACGAGCAGGGATATTATCGAAAGAACCAAGAGTAAATTCAGCGATAAGCATATTCCATCTTCATGGAAATGTAGCCCGTGGGCCATTTGGCTCTGTCCATATAGAACCTTGCATGTCCGTGACTGGGCAAGAATATGCCAGGTCGCACCTCCTTGAATTCGTAGTACAGTCCAATGTCTCTATCCGCTCCTTCAGTGGTTTGGCATTGGCAAGCACCTGTTTTAGCAGGTATTCCTCAAAGGTCATCCCGTCTGCCAGTACCACCGTCTCTGGCAGATTAAACGAATAGTCTAGTGTGTCAGTATCCTGAGCACGAGCATGATGAGCCATCAACACGGTGAGTAAGACAGTATAAACAAATCGCAACATTACTTTATCCATAAACATCATCGCTGCAAAGTTACGAAAAGTCGAGAGCAATACAAAATAAATTTCGATTTATTTTTATGGCCGAGACGGAGTAAGTTCGCCACTTAGTGGCAAAGTTACGAAAAAAGGTTGACTTTGAGAAGCAATTTTGGAGAATTAACGCAGAATGCACGTAAATAAAAGGCAAGACGGGGGAAATCGAGGAAATTCAGTTTTAGGCTGAATGCAAATTTGGGAGGAATAAAGAAGTAGTTAGGTTTCTTATCCGGACTCGGCTTTGCCGCTTCGCTCGTCGAAGAACCCGTGAGACGGTCTTTGGAGCCAGTTAAACTTCGTTAATCGGACAGGCAAGATGGGACATAACAACGCACCTCTCACCACCCGTTTCTGATTCCGCAAACTGCTATATTTTGCATAGCGACAGAACCAGGAAAAGATAGTAGTTTTGCAGCCGGAATTAAAAAAACGAGTAAGAATTATGAGCAGAAGCACATTTTCAGTATTGTTCTACGTGAACAGAGGTAAGGAGAAGAACGGCGTAGTGCCAGTGATGGGCAGGGTTACAATCAATTGTACCCAGAGCCAGTTCAGTTGTAAGAAAAACATTCCGTTGACCCTATGGGATGCAAAGGGTAACTGTGCCAAAGGACGGAGCAAGGAAGCCTTGCAGTTGAACCGTGACCTTGACAACATCAAGGCGCAGATCATCAAGCACTACCAGCATCTGGCAGACCGTGAGGCATTCGTGACGGCAGAGATGGTACGCAATTCCTATCAGGGGTTCGGCAGCGAGTATGAGACATTGCTCAACGCATTCGACAAAGACATCGCCAGTTTCAAAAAGCGCGTAGGCAAGGATAGAGTTATTAGCACCCTGTGGGCAATGCAACTCTCCAGAAAGGACACGGCTTCGTTCATCGAATCCCATTATCGTCGTAAGGACATATCAATGCTGGTAATCGACTTTAGTCGCTTCGCTCGTCGAAGAACTGACACCCGACTTTATTAAGGACTTCGCTGCCTATCTCAGCACGGAGCGAGGACTTGCAAGCGGCACCATCTGGCAACGCTGCATGTGGCTGAAAGGAGTCGTTATGAGGGCGCACTACAATGGTAAGATTCCTCGTAACCCGTTTGCCCAGTTCCACATCAGCCCGAACTGCAAGGAACGTGAGTTCTTGACAGAGGATGAACTGAAGCAGGTGATGACCCATGATTTTGAGGATGCCGACTTGGCTTTTGTCCGTGATACTTTTATCTTTGTCTGCTTCACCGCCCTGTCATTCATCGACGTGAAGGAACTGACTACGGATAACATCGTGGAAGTCAACGGTGACAAATGGATCATCGGCAGGAGGCATAAGACGAACATTCCTTTCCAGGTGAAACTGATGGATGTACCCTTGCAGATCATTGAGCGTTACAAGCACCTGCAGGAAGATAAGTTCGTATTCGGCAAACTCAACTACTGGTCTATCTGCAAGAAGTTGAAGAAGGTCATTGCTGCCTGCGGGATAGAGAAGCAAATCAGCCTGCACTGCGGGCGTTATCCAAACCTTTCCAATATCCAAACCTTTTTCTTTTCCTCCTGTAAATCAGCAGTATAATTCTCAAAAGGTTTGGATATCATTTCAGCGTTTTAGCAAGCTATCGCAGCCCACATAGAGTCAGAAGGTCGTTTTCGTGTCCCTTCCATTTCTTTGACAGTTTTGCCTCATTCTCGTCTTCAAGCGTCGCAAGTGCCTTTGACTCCTGCTCTGTGGTTATGTCCATATACCCCATGGTCGTTTGTATGTGGGCATGCCCCATCAG